>Ga0105240_10000607_pt1 | contig 66455 bp, 52 predicted proteins | sample KBSC54metaG_FD_80426 | JGI IMG/M metagenome (GOLD analysis project Ga0105240, IMG submission 80426) | Corn rhizosphere microbial communities from Kellogg Biological Station, Michigan, USA - KBS C5-4 metaG | ecosystem: Host-associated > Plants > Roots > Rhizosphere > Soil | place: Michigan, USA... | reverse complement strand
TGCATATCTGTTAAAGATACGACTACTTCGCTTTCCGGATGTCAAAGGTCAACTCCTTACCGGGTATTATATTATCAGGTCTATCCCAACATTTTCGGCAATCGGTAGATGAAAGAATATTTGGCTGTCGGGGATGGGCTTGTCAGTGTAAACGGAGCTATCACCGAGTTTGACCAGGATAATAAGCCGGACTATCTTGGGTTCCATCTCAGCGAGGATTTTGAGATATGGTATAAAGGCCAGCAACAAAAGATATTTTTCGATAATTTGGCCGATGTCAGCATCGCTACGGATGGGATTGCTATGTTTGAACGGATAGCCCTAAGCAATACAGAAGAGACCGTCGATCCCCTGGATCTTCTGATCGTTGACAAAACAGGGACCGACAATGAGGACATGCTGTATCTGAAATTAAAAAAACTAGAGCATGCATACGGTCTTAAGCCGACGGACGACCTGGCCCTGATAAGATTGATAAATATATGATCACCATTACCGCTTAATCCTTCACACTATAAAATATCTCTACGCCTATATGCCTTTCCCTTATCTCTTCCAACCTGTCTCTTATCAATCCATCAAGAACTGACCAATAATGCCTGTTCTTCTCCCAGAACTCCGGCTTTATCTCTAATACATTACATAACAGATCACCCTCATAAAAATCCCCTTCCGCGAACAGGTTTTCTTCCAATGTCCCCAACGCCAGAGGCACCAAATAGTCAAGGCTGAACTGCTGTCCTATCATTCTCCTCATGTCTTCCACACTGAATTTGCTTAATGGAACTTTCCTCAATGCCATTATATGTTTAACAAGGCCGGTGTCGGTTGCATCTGCATTTCCCCACTCCTCTTTCTCCATATCTTCCAGGGTCCTTTCTTTCCAGTTGCTTTCCGGTTTCATTTTGCGAGCATTGAAACAGCAAATTATCTCTTTGCTATTGAAAATGTTTCTTTTTTTATATTTTACTACCCGCATGGATGGAAAAATAAAATTCAAATCATCTTCGACGACCAGCAACTTCTCCTTCTACCTGGGGAATATATCATGCCTGGTATTGATCGGATATCTATCGCTCCACTTTAATGAAAATCCGCGTGTGATAGGAGCATTAATGCTCATCACGGCAGCTGTAATATGTGTCAACAGCAGGCAAACATGCGTCGTTATGGACGATCGATTTAAGATCCTCTACAAAAGGTTCATCCCGGCATTTTCAAGCTCAAAGGACTTTCTTTATACAGAGATCGACAGCATCGAAGCCATCCTGCCTCTCACCCGGACAACGGAAACCGGGATCCTGGCATCCCTTTACTGGAGCCGCCATCCATATGGAAAAACGCTTGAAAATACGCTCACCATTCATTATTATGATGGACACACCAAGCATTTATGGGTGAAGATCTCCAGGGAAGACTTGCAGGAAGCCTTTATACATATAAAAAAACTATCTCCCATCCGTATCGATGAGTCGTATTAAATTAGTATTAATCAGGATGTTATGTTAACCTTTAAATCGGTCACAAACTGTTGACTGATTACTTTTTATCTCCACTCCAATACTCGAGTCGATTTTAGCATTTTCACTCTAAAAGTGAATTTTAAGGTTAAAATCCGAAAATAAACACTTTTAAAATGTTTTACTAAATTTTTTCGTATTTTCGTTTCGTGAAAAATTTCGCATGGCTACTAAAGAAGAAGCTCAATTATTTCTACAAGAATTTCAACAGAAGATGAAAATTTGGGGAATTAGAGTTAGAGATGATAGAGAAAAAAATACTCAGGCGCTATTGGATTTGGAAATTAGTTCTGCGCAAAGAAATAAATTTATCTAGGGGCTGTCAGTAAGCGACTTTTGTGAAGGGCCGTGTGAAGATACCTTAAATGCAGGCTCTCCTCTTTGGATTTTTGGTAAAGTAGTAAAAGGCGTTATAGTATATATTAAGATTACAATTGGAAAATTGAATAAGCCCGTTAGTTGCATTTCATTTCATAAAGCTGAATACGATTTGAAATTTCCTTTTAAATAGTAAGTTATGGTAAGAAAAAATAAAACCGAAGGGAACCTAAAACTTAAAAGGCAATCGAAAAGCCTCGAATTTAGGAAAGAATTATTCGATATTATTTATCACATATGGATAGATGAGGATGATAATGAAGAATTCACAACCTTGGAATTGGATGAACTAAATTTGGCACAGGTACACAATCAATACAGAAGCAAATATGGCATTCCATTCGTAGATGAAATCAAATCGATCCGTGAGCAATATGGACTTAATGCATCGAAGATGAGTGAAATATTAGGATTGGGGCCGAACGTCTATCGCAGCTATGAAAACGGTGAAATGCCAAGTATCGCGACTGGGAGGTTAATTCAACTGGCAAAGGATCCAAAAGAATTTAAAAAACTGATTGAATTAAGCCAAAACGAGTTCGCACCAAACGAGCTCGAAAAAATTTCCAGGAAAGTTGAGGGCAAATTAACAGACTGGGATCTCTTTGAAAATAAATTGCAGGAACGGATTTTTGGAACGAAGATCCCTAATGTTTACAATGGATATCGTGTGCCTGATATTTATCGGATAGGAGCGCTTGTTAAATATTTTGCTCAGAAATTCGAACCCTTCAAAACCAAAATGAATAAGCTACTCTTTTATGCAGATTTTCTTCACTTTAGTCGAACAGGCTATAGTATCAGCGGACTAACTTATATAGCAATTACACACGGTCCAGTGCCAAAAAATTATGGCAGCATTTACGATAGATTATCCGAGTTTGGCTTTGTTAACATACAAGAGATTGAATTTAATGATTTTGGTGGCGAAAAATTTATTAATCAGGAGGGAGAGGCGGACATGGGTATCTTTACCGAAAATGAAAAACAAACAATCCTGGATGTCTGTGACGATCTGGGCGATCTAAAAACAAGTCAAATTGTTGACATAAGCCATAACGAACATGCCTGGAAGAAAAATATTGATGAGCACGGCAAGATTAGCTATGACTACGCCTTTAGCCTAAATTTTACAACCAAATAGTTTTTTTTCATATTTTATCTTCTCATGCAGCTCACCATCACCGGATATTCCACCGCCCTCTTCTCCACCTGGTACTTTATCGAAGAATGGGGCATCCTCTTCGACGCCGGCGAAGGCCTGATATCCGCCCTGCTGCAAAAAAGCCGGAAGATCGACCATGTATTCATCTCCCATGCTGACAGGGACCATATCACCGGGCTCCTGCAATTCAACCAGCTGAATGCCCGGCCCGGCTACCCCATCATGTACTATCCAAAAGACGCCGGCTCCTTCCCCGCCCTGGAAGCCTTCTCAAAAAAATTCGATCCGCAGGTGGCACGGACTGTGTGGACACCCGTCACGGAAGGCGACGAAATACCGATCGCCAAGGATCTCCTGGTCAAACCGCTGCGAAACGGACATGTTCCAGTGGAAGAGCATATCATCAAAAGCCTGGGATACATGGTTGTCCAGACACGCAAAAAGCTCCGGCCGGAGTTCGCCCATCTTTCCGGTGAGCAGTTACGACAGCTGGCCGAACAACAGGGAAGGGACAGCTTTTCCATGGAGGTGCGGGAGAACCTCTTCGGCTACTCCGGTGATACTCCTGTGGAAGACGGCGCCAAATGGGATAATACGAGGATACTTATCCATGAAGCTACTTTCCTGGACAACGGCGAACCTGTAAAGACGAGAGACTACGGAAATAAGCACAGTTGCCTGGAAGAAGTAATGGAAATGGTCAGCTCCATCCATATCGGACAGCTCATCCTGGGGCACTTCTCATCCCGCTATTCTCCCGAAGAGATCGACCGGGCAATTAAGGGCCTGTGTGAAAAGTATGCCATCAATATCCCTGTCCGAAGGGTGCTGCCGGGAGAGACGGTACATGACCTGCTAAACCAGCCGCCGATCAATCGGTGAGTAAATCTTCGTATCTTCAAACCATATCCCCCCATCTGCATGAACATCTCCACCTACTCACCCAAGGGTATACTGAAAGACTTTGTCGAGCATATCGTCTTTCTCAATGGGGAGAAATGCGGCACCGGTATCGCCTTCCCGCGCATGCACCAGGTGATCATCATCAACCTCGGCACGAGCTTCCAGGTATCGGACATTTACACCGCCCGTCCCAGGCGCTATGATTGTACATCCACCGTTTGGGTGAACGGCAAACAGGATATCTCCTTTATGCTCGAGAACAAGGGCACCACCGCCATGTACGCCGTCGGGTTAAAATCAGGGATGCTTCCCTGCTTCGCGGATCTCCCCGCCATCGAGACAAACGACCTGGCCGTGGGAGCCGAACACTGGACCTCCAAAGAGATATTCAACCTGCAGGAACAGCTGCTGGCCTGCCAGGATATTCAATCCGGTTTCCTTCTTATTGAAAAATACCTGACCTCTCTGCTTATAAAAAGACAGCTGCCGAACCTGGATAAGATCAGGTGGCTGGACAAGGCCATACAGACCTGCACAGTAGAAGATATTTGCCGTACCCTGGGCGCTACCCGCAAAAAGCTCCGCAACGAAACGCAATATTACTTCGGTGGTTCGGTAAAGAACATACAAGGCATCATCCGTCTTAATAAAACCTTGTCGGACATCGCTCATCAGGCCGGCAAAACGCTGTCAGCCGTTCACAACTACTACGACCAATCGCATTTTATCAATGACTTTAAAGCCAGGACAGGCATCACTCCATCACAATACAGAAAGCTCTGCTTACTGGACCCATCCCTCAAACATACGCCCAACTTTATTTCCATGCAGCGGGAAACATTTTTACAATTTATTTCGACGTAGCCGGCCTATCTTGTCGAAAAACCCGACAATGACACAACTCACCGGAAACCCCGTCGTTCACTTCGAGCTTGGCTGTAAGGACCTTGCCGCCACCACCGCTTTTTATACCGGCCTGTTCGGATGGAGCCCCACCGGCATACCCATGGCTTCTTTATTGAATACCAATTCTTCCGAAGGCATCCAGGGTCATATTACATCCCTGGGGCATGAACCGCATAATTATGTCACTTTTTATATCCGGGTGACAGACATCAACGAAAGTCTAAAAAACATCCAGGAAGCCGGCGGTAAAAAGCTGGTTGGCCCCATAACCCTGCCCGACAAACGGCAATTTGCCTGGTTCTCGGATCCCGAAGGCAATATGGTAGGATTGATAACTCCCTGACCCGCTTTTCCGGAGGGCCTGCCCATTCAATTCTGGCAGGCCCGCCCATTCGGCTACCCGAACAATAGTTTCCCAACGGCGCTGTTTTGTGCCCGGCTTTTCATAGCTTCGGGTAGAATAAACCTTTGATCATGAATCCCGCCAATACCGCAAACAGCCGCCGTAATTTTTTAAAGACCACCGCAGGACTGGCCACCGGCCTCACCGGTCTATCCCTTCTGCCCGCAACCGTCTTCGCCGCGCCAGCTACGGGCCCACACCAGCCAGCGACCTCAACATCCTCGGCCCCAAAGAAGGTTATTCCCCGCAAATAGGCACCCTCGTATCCATGATGACCTGGATGAGGACGGTCATGCTGTACTCTTCCAAAGGCATGACGACTGAACAGCTGGACTTCCTGCTGGACGATAAAGCCAATACCATCGGCGCCATGCTCTTTCACCTGGCAGCCACCGACACCTTTTATCATGAACACACCTTTAAAGGTGTCGCCTGGGGCAGCTGGGATAAAAGCCTGCAGGATAAATTCGGTGTAGCCATGGAGCTGGGAGCCCCCGCACGCCAACAGATAAAAGGTCACAACCTCGACTTCTATACCAGCCTGTTACAGGAGACGAGAGAGAAAACACTGGCCGAGTTCCGCAAACGGGACGATAAATGGCTGATGACGGTAGATGAAAAATGGCCCTGGGGTCCCACCAATAATTACTGTAAATGGTTCCATGTATGCGAGCATGAATCCAATCACAATGGGCAGATAAAATTCCTCAAGAGCCGGCTACCGGGAGCAAAACCTACCGGCGAATAAATAATGATCCCTTCGAATCATCCCTCAATTTAGGATCTGTTAACAATGCATTTGAACTCCATTGACAATTTGGAACAGCCCTCTCATTTAACTTAGCATTAACAGCCATATGTAGATCGAACTTCTGCAACTACCAAAGCGACCTTCGGTCGCACAGGCCTATTTATATATACGATTAACCAAAACATCTGCTATGACAACAGGTCAACGAGTCACGCTGTTTGACAGGGGAAAGATCATTCCTCTTGTATTCCTCTTTTTATTGTATGGATCGATCCGGGCATTCCCGCAGGCTGCGGAGACCGGCAACGTCACCGTGTCGGGGATTGTAAAAGATGCCGGTGATGGCAGACCGCTAGGTAGCGTCTCCATCCTCATCGGGTCCAAAGGCGGCGTCGTATCCAACGACGACGGAAAATTTACGTTCAAAGCCCCTGCGGGGACAGTCGTCACTTTCAGGAGTGTGGGTTACCTCTCCAAAGAATTTAAGATCGCTGCGACGGAACATGCCCTCATCATCACGCTGAAGCAGGACCCCAAGGCGCTTAGCGAAACAGTGGTCATAGGCTACCAGTCCCTCTCCCGCCGCAAGGTCAGCGCTGCCGTGACCTCCCTCGATCCAAAGACCATCGCCGATGTACCGACACCGACACTCGACGGGCTGTTACAGGGGCGCGTAGCCGGGTTGAACGTACAGAACTTTTCCGGCGAGCCGGGCGTTCGTAGCGCCGTCGTCCTCCGGGGAAATACTTCCGTCAGCAGGTCGGTCAGCAACGATCTGTCTTCCGCAGCAGGGAAAGCAGCGCTGGCAAGGTCGGTCAGCGGCCCCCTGTACGTAATAGACGGCGTACCTCAGAGCACGGATGATATCGCCGCCATCAACTTTGGCAACGGAACCAACACCGATGTCCTGGCCGGCATTCCCATCAATGATATCGAGGGCATCGATATATTGAAAGACGCCTCTGCTTCCGCGATCTACGGATCCCGGGGCGCGAATGGCGTCATCCTCATCAGGACAAAGAAAGGGGTGGCCGGTAAAACCAGGTTTACTTTCAGCACCTATCACGGTATCACGCAACGGCCTGTTCTCGATAAGGTCTACATCGGTGCAGAGGAAACAAGGGCGAAAATGGCCCTCATTACTCATTATGCACAGTATCTTGACCAGCTGCGCAACCTTCCGCAGATACTCACTGACACGCTCAACCCCGCTTTCAACAATGCCAATGATTACCGGGGGGGCATGTTCCATACAGGTATTGTGGACAACTATGACCTGTCCGTCTCGGGCGGCAGCGACGTGATCACCTATCGTTATGGCCTGAACTATTTTAATGAGGACGGTATTGTGAAAAAATCGGGTTTCAAGCGCTACAGCTTCAATTCCAACATTGGCCTCAAAGCCTCGAAACGCCTGAACATCAATACCCAGATCCGTGTTTCCCGCATGAACCGCCCCCGCTCCATCAGCGACATCACGGGCACTTACGGACCTTTCAACGGCGGTTATTATGCTTCCAGCAAGCTGCCTGCTTCAACACTGTTCCTCTCGAACGCCAGCAAGGATTTTATCTTCGGAAATACTAAAGTGCAGACTGATGCCAATATCAACACAAGCCTGAGTATCAGCCCTACCATCGAATGGAAGATCACCGATAACCTTATCTTCAATACCGTGCTGTCCTACCAGATGGACAATAGCAGAAGGGACGCTTATACGCCGGGCCAGTATCGTGTAAGTAAAATGGGATATGCCGTCAGCTTTGCCGACAATTCCTCGAATTACCTGATGAGCAATACGCTCATGTATACCACCACCGTGGCAAAAGAGCACCATCTCAATTTCCTCCTGGGTCAGAATACAGAGTTCCATCAATACAGGGCCACCGACGCAGAAGCCGACGGTATCCCCAACGACCAGATCAGTGTCGTGAATATATTGGACAAACAAAACTCCAAAGCGTACTCCTCGCTGATAGAAAGCGGTATCCAGTCCGGGTTTGCCCGCGTCAACTACGATTATAAAGGGAAGTACCTGCTTTCCGGCGTATTCAATGCCGATGCATCTTCGAAATTCGGCAGCGGCAACCGTTGGGGTTATTTTCCTTCCATATCCGCGGGCTGGATCGTCAGTGACGAGTCCTTTCTGAAAGGAGCTTCTGATTGGCTGACCATGTTAAAGCTGCGTGGCAGCTTCGGGGTCACCGGTCGTCAGCCGGATGATGGCAACAACTACCTGGCCTATAACACCTACAACATCGGCGCAGGCGGCTTCCCGGGTAGCAACAGTCCATTTACAGGAGACAATCTCGCGCTCACCTACAATGGCGTCGCCGCCATCTCGCCTAAATTCGATGGATCACTGGCCAACAAGAACCTCACCTGGGAACATTCGAAGGAATGGAACCTTGGCGTGGACATGACCGTTCTCAATGGGCGTTTCAGCATCGTGACAGACCTGTACGTACGCAATACCAGCCAGGGTATCTTCTCCCTCGTGCTGCCCGTTACCACAGGCTATAATACCATTACCACCAATGCCATCGGCACCCGGAATTCCGGCATCGAAGTACAGTTCAACGCCCATTACTTCAAGCCCACCAGCAAGTTCCAGTGGGAGACCAATTTCAACATCGCCTATAATAAAGGGGTCATCACCTCCCTGCCCAACGGTGGAAGGGATATCGTTGCCAACGGCGGCGCCACTAACTTCCTGCTCCGTCAGGGACATCCGCTCAATCAGTTCTTCGTATACAAACAGGTGGGCATCTACAAAACAGACGACGATGTACCTGTCAATCCCCTTACGGGACAGGTGCTGAGCTTTTACAATTACAACTTTCGCGGCGGAGACCCCATCTGGCTGGACCTCGACGGCAACGGCAGACTGGAAGACAAGGACTATGCGCCTGCCGGCTCTCCAAACCCCAAATTCACCGGCGGGGTGAACAATACCTTCAGCTACAGGAATTTCAGCCTTACCGTATTCTGTACCTACACGCTCGGCAGGCAGATCTATAATGATTACCTCGTAGGCAAGCTGTCCAGTCTGGTACCTACGGATGACGGCGATCCCAATCCCTACCATGCCATCAGCCACAACAGCTTCCCTTACCTGGGAGACATCAACTACTGGCAGAATCCCGGCGACAACGCTACTTTCCCTTCTCTCAGCTCGGTAACAGGTACCCGTTATAAGTATGCGGCGGTAAGCTCACAATGGGTGGAGAGCGGCGACTACCTCCGCATCAAGACCGCCACCCTCGCCTATTCTTTCAATCCGAAGGTTTTGCAGCAGCTGCACATCAGCCGGCTGAGGATCTACGGCATGATGGATAACATCCACATCTTCCAGAAAGCGCACCTGCCGGATGCGGAAGCCGTGGACCCTTATGGTGTGTACAACGGCGCCGGGTATCCCATTCCCAAGAAATTCACCTTCGGTCTCGACCTTGGATTTTAAACCTCACAAAACGACAACGAATGAAAAACAGATATATCAAAAGATGGGCGGGTGCGGCACTCGTTGCATGCCTGTCCCTGGCCGGCAGCTCCTGCAAAAAAATACTGGACCTGCAGCCGCATACTTCCACTTTTACGGAAGCCTATTTCAAAACACAGCAGGATGCAAGGACGGCGCTTGCCGGAGCGTATGCGCTGCTGCGCAATAACCTGATAAGCAATAATTCCTGGCACATTTACGGCGATGTGACGGCAGGTGAGTTCGATATCAATCGCGGCCTGGATGCCTTCACCTATCCCATCACGTATGGCGAGTTCGTAGGATTGAACGTCCAGTCTTTCAACTGGAACTGGTCCGGCTACTATCAATTGCTGCAACAGATCAACCTTATCATAAATAAGGTGCCGGGCATCCCTGTCGCGTCATTCGAGGATCCCGCGGAAAAAGCCCGCATTCTTTCCGAAGCCTATTTCCTGCGTGCCTTCACTTATTTCTACATGAGCCGCATCTGGGGCGATGTACCCCTGAAGCTGGAGCCGGACCTGGACATCAGCCAGGCGAAGAATATACCCCGCTCCCCTGCGGCTACCGTGCTCGCACAATGCCTTGCCGATTGCAACCAGGCAGAGCAGGGCCTCGTATTCGGCTATGCAAACTCCGACGAGATGGCGGTGAGAGCCAATAAAGGTACAGTGCTCGCGCTCAAAGCGCATATCCAGGCCTGGACCTATGATTACGCCGCCTGCGAGAAGACCACCGACTCCGTGATCCATTACGGCCAATACGATCTGCTGACTCCTCCGATTACAAAAAGGTGTTCATAGGCAAGACCGTGGAAGGCATCTTCGAGATCAACCTGAATTACAGCCAGAATGAAGCTTTTTCACCCCGCGCGAATAATGGTTATAGCCTGCCCACTATATCAACCCCTTTTCTGCCGACACAGCCTAACCTGAACTGGCCCATCAGCCAGATATACATTAAGATCCTCTATCCCGACCATGATACGACCTACTACACACCCCCGGAAACGTTTGACACGCTCAAGGATGTGCGTTATCGCACTTTTTACTACCACGCAACCACCAGCAGCGGACAGACGCTCAAGTACTCTAATTTCATCTTCCCCGATGGCGCGGCAAAGCAGGACCCCCGGCTGTCCAATAACATGAACATATTCAGGCTGCCGGACATGTACCTGTTGCGTGCAGAGGCGCTGGATAGCCTGGGCAACCGGGCGGAAGCGATCAATATGCTGAATGTCATCAAGGCAAGGGCCGGGTTGCTTCCCTATGTCGACACACCCAATGCACCCGAGCTGAAGCATACCATTGTAAAGGAAAGACTACGGGAATTCTTCTATGAAGGCCAGTCGTTCTATGACCTCGTGCGCACGCACACGGTTTCCGACTTCAATACGAACTTCAGCGACGGTCAGGTTCAGGCAGGCGGCTGGATGTGGCCCGTCGATCCCGCCCTGTTCAAAGACGATTTCACCCTAACCCAGACTCCTTACTGGTCAGGAAAACTCTAACGCTCAAATTTTTTATGATATGAAAATATCCCGATTGTTCACACTCACAGCGATCGCCGCGATCTCCCTGGTCGCCTGTAAGAAAAGCTTCACCATCGGAGGCAGCACGTTCAATCCCCAGGTGAACATGTCCACCTACGATTATCTTAAGACAAACAAGCTCTTCGATACCCTGGTGATCATGATAGACAAGGCAGGGCTGAAAGATGAGCTAAACCAGGCCGGCACTTTTTTCGCCGTCACCAATTTTAGCATCCGCAACTTCGTACAGGACCGACGGGACTCCGTCCGTATGTGGCTCAACGATGAAAATTACCCGTATACTTTCGACTCCCTGGATCTCCCGTCCCTTCGTGACACCATTCGCTCCTACATGTTCAAGGACAGGATCACCCGCGATATGATCTCCACCAAGGGAGCTTACAGGAAGGCCAATGACGGTGAAATGCGATTGATCCAATTGCTCGCCACGACAGACTACACGACCAACGTGTTCGTCACCTCTCCTCAGTACCTGTACCTGACAAAGATCATTCCATGGAATGGGTACCCTGTCCCCGCAGATTCTACACAGCTGGCCGGAGTGCAACCCCAGCAGCTGCTGCAAGCCGTTTGCCAGACGTCGGGCATTCTCACCACCACCGGCGTGCTTCACGTGGTGAACAACGATCACACCTTCGACTTTTACGGAGACAATAACTAAGCATCATCATGAATACAATAAGCCAACATATCAGACCCTTCATCTTTGCAGCTCTTCTGTTAGCCGGCTGCAGCAAAGCGCCTAACGGATACCTTAGCGATCAGCTGCGTTATCCCAATTTTCCTATCAGGATACAAAGAGGCGTGATTACAGAAACAGATCCTATCAACACCGATGGGTCCAGCGCGCCCGTCGTATATGAGCTGCTGGATATCCGCGATGCCGTCACGCATAAACATGCCGACTCCATGTATGTCAATCACGACCGGTATGTCTTCACCGCCCGGTTTGATGCCACAACAGATACCACCGTGGAGCTGCTGAATAAAAAACGCAAGCTGGTCAACGCGCCCTGCTTTGAATTCAATCCACATACTGGCGCCTTTGACTTTTACGGCACCACCGTTCACGTACCGAAGGGCTCCTATGAATATGATGTAAGAGCAACCAACGAGGCAGGCAGCAGGACCTTCAAAAACATCTGTACTTTCGAGCTCTATGATAGCCTTCCCTATACCATCGAGAATGGCGGCGGTGCCTGGTTCCAGGATGGCGCCAGCGCCAGCGGAGACATCGGACAACCCCTGGTCAACATACAAAAGGTGTCCAACGAGGGTGACCGGGTGATCCTGAAAATTGTGGATAAGAACGGCACGCCGTTTAATCCCAATAACCAGGAGATCATCAAGCGCGGGGACCGCAGCAATTTCGAAACCTACGCCCGCTTCCATCCCATCATCTATACGGACACTAGCATGATCTGTGATTTCGAGGTGACGCCCTTCCCTTATTCACCCAGCTCATTCGGCTATCTCATGTACTACCGTATCCCTTCGAAATTCGCCAGGCTGGATGCTGGGCTGACGCCGACACCGAACAGGATATACAGCGTCAACCCCCGGTTTGCCTTTCATATAATCCTGGATGGTACTTATCTGGTGACCGTGAAGATCAAGAATGCGACAAGAGATCCTATCTGACGTGATCCCAACCCCTTCAAAAACCCACGCCTGTGCGTGGGTTTTTTGTTAAAACGGCCAGTTACTACACGTATCCGATGAGTAACCAAGCGATGTGAAAAAGTTCCCTCCACCGAGAATACCGGAATAAAATAATTTTACACATGGGTGTCATATTCGAAATACCGCAAAATGAATCTTATGGCAGAGTCAACTAAATCAATAGTATTAGCAGAAGAATCGATCCTCAGTAAGATTTATCTGATCCGAGGGAAAAAGGTAATGATAGACCGTGATCTGGCAGGACTCTATGGAGTGGAGACCAAACAGCTAAAAAGACAGGTAAGACGAAACATCGACAGGTTCCCTGATGATTTTATGTTTGAATTAAACGAGGATGAGTTCCAGGAATGGAGGAGCCAATTTGGCACCTCCAATGAAGGGGATAAAATGGGTTTACGATATGCTCCCTATGTATTTACAGAGCAAGGAGTAGCCATGCTATCCAGTGTGTTAAACAGTGAAAGAGCGATCAAGGTAAATATCCAGATAATGAGGATCTATACGAAGATGCGTGAACTCCTGCTAACGCATAAAGACATCTTGCTGAAGCTGGAACAACTGGAAAGACAAGTAGTCCAGAACAGTGAAGATATACAGATGATATTTGCAGCATTGCGCCCACGGCCAGGTTTAAAAAGATCCCACGCAAATTGCATGGGATCTTTAGACGATTATTGATTCACTCCAAAAGCCTCCCATCCCTGCGCTGCCGTCCTCGTACACGTCATAGACTTCGTCCCATTCTCGCTGGATATAAAAAGACCGTTGGCGCTCCGCAGGCTGACCTTGCCATCCGGCGTAGGTATCCAGTCGAATATCTCCCAGGTGCTATAGCTGGCGCGGTTACAGTTGATGGGGTTTTCTCCATCTTCCGATGACACATATTGACTCATACTCTGCAGCGCCACCTTCCCATAGCCTGCATTCACCACCAGGAATTGCTCCCATGCCTGGGCCGTCGCCCGATTGCAATTCATAGCCTTCGTACCATTCTCACCGCTGACATAGAGGTTGTTATTTCCTTTAAAGGTGACCGTAGTCCCCACCGGCGCACCCGTGCTCAGACTACCGCCCGCCGTCACTACCTGGTTGATGGCCGAGAGCAGGGAGTTGGCGCCCGTCACATCACCGGACAGTTCCCAGATGCCAATACCGCCACCCAAAGCCATGGCATAGCTCGTCTTGCTCTTCATGGTAATGATACCATTATAGCCGATGCTGCCCGATACATCCAGCTGAGCGCTGCCGCCGCCGGAGAGGATCGTGTTATAATTGACATAGGCATCAGCGGAGTTCGGGTCCTTGGAGGAATCATGACCATAAAAGGGCACTCCAAGAATCGCCTTGGCGGGAGACAATCCCCTGTTGAGCCAGTAAGTCATGCATCGCGCCCCCACTTCAAAAGTGGAATGCTGAAAGTTGTTGTCGTCATAGGCCATGATCACCAGGTAATCCACCACGCTGAATATACCATTCACTACGTAATCGCCTCCATCGCCGATGACTGCGGCGCTTAGCAGCTTGCCGTTATTATGCATCGCCGTGCTCAGCTGCTGCATCAGCAATAGAAAGTTATTCGCCTCCGTACCCACGCCGGGATATTCCCAGTCGATGTCTACCCCATCCAGGTTGTATTGATTCGTAAAGCTGATCATGCTGTTGACAAATGCCGTCCGGTTGGCAGAGCTGGCTACAATACCCGAAAAACCGCCTCCGCCGCCTCCACCACCTACGGAGATCAGCGCCTTTACACCTGCCGCATGGGCAGCAGAGACCATGGATGAAAGCTTGGAAGGGTTGTCGACAGGCTGGTATCCGCCCGATGAAGTAGGGATCAAAAAGGCATAGTTGATATGCGTCAGCTTGGAGAATTGCACCTGGCTCACATCTCCCGCCCAGGTTGGCAGATAGCCGACTACTTTAAAATTCGCCACCGCTCTTGGCGTCGTCGGAGCCGAAGCCGCAGGACCGGGAGTAACTTCCTTGTGACAGGAAGACAGGATAAGCAAGGCCGCTGCAAGGCAGGCCAGTGTGATTGGTTTCATTGGTTTCATAAAAGATGAGGTATTTAAAGTGATTAAAGACCGGGAACATTAAAGTGCGTATAAGTCGTAAAGCCCAGGAAGGTGTTGTCATTCGGTACACCCAGCGGGTCCTGCAGCTCGCGCAGGTATTGAAGGTTGCTGCTCTTGTAATAGTTGTAAGCCACTTCCGTACCCGGGAAAACAGGGCTGCCCGTAGTGCAATAATTACACCCTGTGGACTGGCCATAAGCCGCACGCATAAAGTCATATCCCGCCTTTATCCTGCTGGAGTTCAATGTCCACAATGAATTATCGCCTTGTATACGGGCAAGCTCCGCTGCATAAGCGTATGCTGTCAATGTATATTGATAGTGCACACAATCCTGCCTGTCACACAATTCAGGTAAGGTTCCATCCGAATAAATGACGGAAGGCATCAGCGATACCAGCGCATTGTAGCCATTCTGATAGACAGTAGTGCTGTTGAGGAAGATACCGATGGCCATTTTTGCATAGCCCGCCGATGCATTCCAGTTGTTGTTGTACTGCGGTATATTGTTGATATAATTGTTCTTTACCAGGTTCAGATAATTGGAGAACTGTGCAATATCCGCATCGGACCAGCCCGACCCCTGGCCATTGACCTTATAGTACCGGATGATCTCGGCCGCTGCTACGAAGCTGGGTGTTGTCCAGGATGCTTCCAGGGCAGGCTGATTCGCATTGGACCCGGCCAGAACATCATAGTTCTGAAAAGTATAGGCCCAGCCGTTGAGAATCCCGATCGCCTGGTTTGCGTAAGTAAAATTTCCCGTTTTGGTCCATCGTAACGCAAGCGCATAGACCAGCTCCGCATCCTTGCGTATCTGGCTCTTCGAAGGTGTCGTAGCGCCGTTGGAGCCGACTGTCACCGTCGAGTAGAAAGAAGTGGGATAGTCGTGCGAGTTGATAAAGTCCAGCACTTTCTGATAGCTGTCGCTGCGCACCGCGTCGCCTCCATTGACCTGGCCGCTTACCAGGTCGAGGCTTGCCTGCGTATTCAATACCCCCGGGTGAACAAAAGAAGTGATGGCTCTTGGTGTAGATTTGTTTTCCGTCGCCGGGGTCTTGACGCCTTTTTCACATTGGAACAAGCTCGTTGATAAAGCCACGAGGCCGATGCTCATCAGCCAGTAGCTGGTTTTTGTTTTCTTCATAGAATTCTTTTTATGGTTTCGCCAAAGATATAGGCGGGCTATAGCCTCCGGCAAGCTTGTGAATAACTTATCTACGAAAACGATTGCGCGTAGCCGTGAATGTCAATGTGTTGGAAAGAATTCTACTACTGCATATCTACTGCATAAGAGTATAAGAAAAGAATGGGATAAGAGTTTTCCGGTAAAAAAGAAATTATTATCAAACATTGCCGGCCCGGTTGAAGGGTCCAAATGGAAATGTCGTCATGAAGCGGCATTGATCCAGCCTGAGAGATGGGTGATTAATATTACGTCACAGGGCTGATTATCAAATACTCCGAAAGTAACCTATTGGGAATTCACGCAGCCTTGCTGCATATAAAACGTTATCTCGCTAAATATTTTGCATAACTTACATTTAGTCTCTCCCGCGATAATACCATGGATACATTGTCACTCAAAAAATACCAAAGATCTGGAACTGGTGTTGGAAAACACAACCAAGCTGTTCGACCCCGCCCACCCTTTATGGAATTTTTTATCAACGATACTCCCTTATCCAAGCTTCTTGACGACTTCTATCAGTCAAAAGAAACGATCCTGGACAATTGGATTGGTGTACTGGGCACAACCCTCTATCCAAAACTCGATCTTATTAAAGTAAAACATTTTTTGGGAAAGACTGTTACAGACAAAGAGATCAGTCAGGCCCTTCTGCCTCCTTTCCCTAAAGATCAGATAGAATATCAGAGGGACCTGATCCGTGAAGAATTAGAAGACCCGGAAATATTGATCTATTGTTGTGCGGAGTGCGGCAGCAGAGATTGCGGGGGGATTGCTGTTACCATTCGCCGGCTGGAGGACAGGGTGATCTGGCTGATCAGGGAAGATATGCGAGAACTACGATTCACATTCAACAAACATCAATACTATACTGTGTTTGAGCATTATATGGAAAAGCTATAAATAGTCCTTCCGATACTTCCATGTCGTACATAAAATTCTCACCGGCAGCCACCCTGGCTGATCACATCGACGCCTACTGGGTCCGCAAAACAGACCGCAACGCACGATCTCCCGGCAGACGCGTATACGCAGACGGCTGTGCCGACATCATTGTCAACACAGGCAGTGCCACAGCCTGGTTTAATCCCATGGCCCGCGCCGGCGACCTCATTCCTTTACATCCCGGGCATATGTATCTTGGTGGAACGATGACGGAATACGGCGTTGTTACAACGCCCGCAGGTTGCATATTGACAGGTATCCGCTTCAGACCCGGAGGCTTTTATGCATTGTACAAACAACCTATGGCGCCCGCCGTAGACAGCCTGCTACCATTCACCGACCCTTCTCTGCAGCCCTTGATGGACAACGCTCCCCTGGTTCGTTCCGGGCAGGACCTCGCTTCCCGGCTGGATGTCTATTTCACTGCGAAAAAAATTGCGACCGGCAAACACACGGCTCGTACAGAAAAGACGCGTAACGATTTCAACACTGCATACAAAACCATCCTCCTCTCCAAAGGGCAAATAACCGTAGAGACGCTGTCCAAGGAATGTCATATGAGCCGCCGGACGATGGAGAGGGTGTTTAAAGAGAACGTAGGCATCCCTCCAAAAGAATTCACCCGGATCGTCCGCTTCCAGGAGGTATTGAGAAGGTTACGGCAGACAGACACAAGCGAAGTCCAGGCCACCCCCAGGGAAAGTCTTCTGCGCATTGCTTTCGATATGGGCTATCATGATCATGCACATCTTACCAATGAATTCAAAAAATATGCGGGCATCCTTCCCTCCGAATTGTCGCGTTTTTACAAAACAGGTCAGGCCTTTGGTGAATACTTTTGATAAAAAAATATGACACTTCTTCTTACAGGGCTGCTGTCAGGTTTGCTGGATGCAGTTGCTGCGACACTGTTATTCCTGGCCAGGGGAAACAAAGACCCCCGCATGTTATTCAAATATATAGCCAGCGCCGTCTATGGCAAAGAGGCTTTTGCCCCTGGCGACAAAATGCTTTTCGTAGGTCTACTCTTCCATTTTCTCATCGCCATGAGCTGGGTGGCGATCTATTTTTTTCTGCATGCGCGTATACCCTGGCTGGGAGATCATCCATTGCCGGCGGCTGTAGGGTACGGTATCCTGGTATGGATCGTCATGAATCTGGTAGTCGTCCCCAACTCCAGGGCAATGTCCCGTCCTTTTTCACCAGCATTTGCATTGATCAATGCGGTGATCCTGGTGCTCGCGATCGGTCTGCCGGCGGCTTACCTGGCGCGTTGATAAAGAACCGTTTACATTTTTAACATCTTTCTCATCAGTTTGGCACCCTTTTAGACGTTATATCACCGGATCAAATGCTAAACCCATGAGAAAGCTACCTCTTTTAATTTGTATCGCGACCCTGTTTTCCTTCAACAGCCACGCACAAGTGAATGTCAGCATCAATATCGGTACGCAACCCAATTGGGGACCTACGGGATATGACAGGGTAGATTATTATTATATGCCTGACATCGAAACCTATTATTACGTTCCGCAGCATCAATTTATTTACCTGGAAGCCGGCAGATGGGTATTTGCCGCATCGCTGCCCCCGAGATACAGGTCTTACGATCTGTATCGTGGATACAAGGTAGTGATCAATGATCCCAGGCCTTACATGCGGCATGATGTCTATAGGGCGAGGTATGTCACTTACAGACAATGCTATGACCGTCAGCCCCTGCTAAGGGACCATCGGGATGATGGCCCCGGACATGGACATGGGCGCGGGCATGCCTATGGTCATTATAAGGATCATGGGAATGGACACGGCAGAGGGCATGACGACTAAGCCACGCTATTTCGAACTTAAATTGGGATCAAAGATCAGGAGTTCGGACCAACGTCGCTCTACTATATCCGCATAATCTTTCAGGAATGCATCAAAAGAGCCATCTCCATTGGAGGCATTGTAACGTTCGGACAAAGGCTTGCGAAAATCACTCGCCATCTCCTTGAGGCCTTGCTTCATCCGGGAGACGTAAATATAACCCGGATCGCCGGATGCAACCGTACGGTATACCGCCACCGACTCATTGCCGTCCTGCCAAACTTTTTTCATCTTTTTGATCATCTCCACTATAACGGTGAGCTTACCGGGTTTGGCAACCATATGAGTGATGAGTATCTTATTGGCATAATCGGTGAGCTGCACCGTCCCAAGGTCTTCCACGAATTCAAAATAACTTTGCGATCCCTGCCCTTCGGTAAGCGGGGCCACATTCCTTTCCCAATCCGCCGTATGCTCAGCGCTGATATCTTCCCGGCCATCCATCCTGTCCCAGCTGTTGGGGCCTTCTGTGATCATATATCCACCGGCATCGGGACCCGATTCAATGCTCCATACCCGCCACTTCCAATCACCCGTATGATACTTTTGGGCATGTGCAGCAAGCGCCTTCTTGAATTCAGTCACTTTATCCGGCTTGGCGAAAACCCGGCTGGAAGTGAGGACATTTTTTGTTTGGCAGATCCCGACCAGCGGGATCAATAACCCAATGACAAGCATTCGTCTCATAATGAAATAATTTAGGGATGAATAATAAACCGGTGGGAGCATTGGTAAGGCCGCATCAGAAGATAAGGAGCGGCAGGCGTGTAATTCAATATTATTATACGTAATGTAGTTATATTTATTTACTTACAAAAATATATTAATTAAATATAATAGCACCTTAGCTTCATCTTCGAATTGTTTGAGTTAATCGTTCATAACTTTTTTTGTAATGATTCACCATTTTTTTTATTATTTTCAATGTAGGATTAAATATTATATTCTATTAAAAACATATTTAAAATATTAAATATCAAGTACCTAAACCAACTTCATTAATATTTTTCTTATTTTAGATACCTTAGCAGAGACGAATCATATTGAATATGTCAGCAGCCCATCCATTAAGCAATCTTCAGCAGGAATTATTAAAGCTCTATTCTTCCGATATTCCGGAAGAAGATTTGCTGCACATAAAGCGATATCTTGCTAAATACTTTGCTTTTAGAGCCATTGGTGAAGCAGACCAGATCTGGGATGAGAAAGGTTACACCAATGAAACAATGAATCGATGGCTAAACGAAGACGAAGCTCAATATGGCGATAAAGACAGTGATTGACACGAATGTTCTGGTAATGGCTCTATCTACCAGATCCATGTATCATTGGTTAATCGGCCTTTTGCTTGAAGAAGAAATTGAATTATATGTCACATCGGATATCCTCTTTGAATATGAAGAAGTATTAAAGAATAAATATTCAGCGTCTGTTGCCGCTAATTTTCTTGTTGCTTTAAAGGAGTTACCTAATGTACACAATACGCAAGTATATTATCACTGGAACCTGATAAAAGATCCTGACGATAACAAATTTGTCGACTGTTATGTTGCATCCAACGCTCAGTATCTTATCAGTCACGATAACCATTTCTCCATCCTGAATTCAATTTCCTTTCCTAAGGTTAATGTAGTTCGAATAGAAGAATTTGAAGCTGCACTAAAGTGGGAATAACCCCGCCTCCATCTCCCCCCACGCGATCTTACAAACACTCCCCTTCACCATTACGTCCATCGTACCATCCGGGCACGTCACCAGCTGCACATACAATTTGCTGTCACGTCCCAGGTTCTTCCCTTGTTGTATCTCTATTACAGCACCGGCCTTTTCCAGTCCATGCGCAACCAGGAAGGCGCCGGATGGTCCTGCCAGGCTGCCCGTCGCAATGTCTTCCACCGAACCTTCATTGTTACCCGTTCTTATACTGCGCGATGCAATATCCAGTAACCCGATGAATGGGATGCCCAATGAATGCAGCTTCTTTTCCAACCCCGGTGCACCGAAGCGGGCCCTGAACTTATTATCACGCAGCGGAACGATCAGATACGGCAGCCCCGTCGAGACAACAGTGGGCCACAACCCGGGGTATAGATCTTCGGGCGATGCGTCGATGTAGCACAGGATATCAGCGCTCTCCTCTGCGTTCAGCACTTTACCGAATACCGCCTTACCCTGGTTCATCATCCCGTCATAGCCATGCTCTTTCTTTTCTGTAGTGACCGTCACGGTCTTCTTATTCAGCTGGAACACCCAGTCAGCCTGCTGATCGCCGGCCCTCATCAGATCATGCAACATAGCCGCCGCCCCTAAAACGGGGTGACCGGCAAAATCCAGCTCCTCCTCGCAGGTGAAAATACGGGCCCGTACAACATTCCCATCGATCTCCTGAAGAAAGATGCTCTCGAACTGCCGCATCTCCTGCGTAAGCACCTGCATTGACTGCGTACTAAGCCCCGCAGCCTCCGGGAAGATGATGAGACCATTGCCGGAAAACGGCCTGGGAGAAAATACATCGACGTGATAATATTTCATGTTTTATTTCTTTATGGGACGAATGCAATAGCGCATCTCCAAAATTCACTACTTTTTTCGAACGATAACAGATGCAGATTTTGTATATTTTACTGTATCAGATGCAGGATCATACCGGCCATCCAGCCTGCCCGCCGCCCATCCCGGGTCCCCCAAATAGCCTTGCCACTCCTATAATCTTTCGCAGCCGGTTTCAGGCTGTTTACCGACTTTTTCGCCCCTTTAGCCATTTTCATCTGGACTGACAGCCGGGACGGAGGTAAATTTGCGTCCTAAACATAATTGTCGTGAGAAAGCTAGTTATTTTGCCCTTATTATTATTTGTATTAATAGGTATTGCCCAACCTCCCGCAGGAGGTGGCGCCAAGCCAGGCGCAGGCGCCCCGGGCGGTGGCAGACCGGGTGGACCCGGCGGAGGAGCGCCTCCCTCCATCGGTCGTGCATATGGAAAGGTCACCGACTCCACGGGCCAGCCGATGAGCCAGGTATCTGTGCTGGTGCTGCGATCCACCGTCGACCCCACTACCAAGAAAAAGAAACAGGTGCTGATAAAAGGAGGAGAGACAAAGTCCAGCGGCGAATTTAACATGGAAGACCTCCCCATCGCCTCTCCGCTTGTACTGAAACTTTCGGCCACCGGCTATAAACCCCAGGATGTCCAGTTTATGATCGTCCCCGCAGCTGCTGCTGCCACACCGGGAGATCAGAGCGGCAATCCCTTGGCCAACTTACCTTCCTTTAGCAAGGATCTCGGCATCATCAAGCTCTCCACGGAAGCAAAAGAGCTGGCTACCGCCACTGTAACGGCCAAAACACCCGCCATGCGGCTGGACATGGATAAAAAAGTATTCAACGTAGACAGGAACATCGTCAGCGCCGGCGGTACCGCCCAGGACGTCATGCGCAACGTACCATCCGTCAATGTGGACATCGATGGCAAAGTTTCCCTCCGGGGAGCGTCGCCCACCATCTTTGTCGATGGACGCCCCACTACCCTCTCGCTTGATCAGATACCCGCCGACGCCATCGAAAGCGTGGAAGTCATGACCAATCCTTCCGCCAAATACGATGCTTCGGGGGGAGGCTCCGGTATTATCAACATCATATTGAAGAAAAACCGCAAACAGGGATACAATGGATCTGTTTCCGCAGGTGTCGACTCCCGGGGCGGTATCAATGGTCTCGTGGGTCTCAACGCACGCCAGGGAAAAGTAAACCTGAGCCTCAACGGTATGTACCAGGGCTTCCGCGGAAAGACCATCGGGACTACGGACCGCACTTCCACGCTGAGAGACACCACCACGCACCTGGTACAGGGCGATCTGCAGCGTAACATCGGTCACTTTATATTCGGTCAGGTGGGTCTGGACTATTTTATTTCCAATAAGACCACCGTATCCGGCTCCTATATAAAGGTGCATGGCAATTTCAAACCCACGGACGTATCGGATATCATGACCGAGAGCATCAATCCGGCGGAACCACCCGTATATTCCCTCCGCAAATCCAATCCCGACAGGGAATTCGACGTCAATGGCGCACAGGTAGGGATGAAGCATCTCTTTGCCAAGGAAGGACATCAGCTCACAGCAGACGGTTCCTGGTTTGGCGTGACCTCGCATGCTTCATCTCCCTATATCACGGATTATTATACGGGCCTGCCCGGAACACCGATAGCCTATACCACCCAACAGCTGGTGCTCGGTACCGCCGACCCTGCTTTCACCACCTTCCAGACGGATTATACCAATCCCATCGGCAAGATCAAGCTGGAAGCCGGATTGAGAGCCGCATTCCAGAAACTGGAGAACTACAACGACACTTATGTCATCAGCGAGACGAAAGACACAACGCTGACACCCTATGGTACCACCAATTACAAAAGCACCAGCAGAGTATATGCCGCCTATGTAACCATATCCAGCACTATCAAAAACTTCAGCTACTCCCTGGGTCTGCGTGGCGAAAGCTCCAATTATTCCGGCGATCTGCTGAACACAGGACAGCATTTCCACAACAGCTATCCCATCAGTCTCTTTCCCTCCATATTCCTCAGCGAAAAGCTGGCACATAACCAGGAGCTGCAGGTCAGCGCTACCCGCAAGATCAACCGCCCGGGCTTCTTCCAGCTGATACCGTACACCGACTATTCGGATACGCTGAATATCACCAAGGGAAATCCCGACCTCGTACCGGAGTTCACCAACTCCTTCGAGCTGTCGTATATGAAGACTTTCCCTCATAGCAACACATTGCTGATCTCGGGATACTATAAGTACACATCCAACCTGATGACGCGCTACCAGGACAGCGGTGTAAACCCCATCGGTAAACCCATCCTGATCAACACATACGAAAATGCGCACAATGCCTACACCGTAGGCGGTGAGATCACCTCAACAGACAACATCACCAAATGGTGGGACATCACAGCGAACTTCAATATTTACAATTCGCATATCAACACCGAAAACCTGAAACAGACGTCACAGGACGCTATCTGGAGCTGGTTTGGCAAATTCAACAGCAACTTCAAGCTGCCGGCGAATTTCAGCATCCAGGCAACCTTTATCTACCAGTCGAAGACGAATATCCCTGCCAACCAGCAGCAGCAGCAGTTCGGTCCTCCGGGCGCCACCATACAAAGCGCCTCACAGGGATATATCAAGGCCTTCTATGGCGTCGATATGGCCATCAAGAAATCTTTCTTAAAGAACAATGCGGCCAGCATCACCCTTAGCATGAGCGATATCTTCCGCACCCGCTGGTCAAAACAATACAGCCACAGCGACAGCCCATACTTTGCGCAGGAATATGACAGGCTGAAGGACCCGCAGCTTTTCAGGGCCGTGTTTGCCTATCGCTTCGGGAAAATGGATCTGAACCTGTTCAAGAGGAAGAATATGAATCAGCAGGGACCGCCGCCCCTGAACTAATTTGTAAAAAAACCTCCGCGTCTGCGGAGGTTTTTTTTATTTCCGTTCCAGTAGCTTGAAGAACTGGTCCAGCTGCGGAAGTATCACGATCCGGGTCCGCCTGTTCAATGCCCGTCCTTCAGGTGTATTGTTAGAGGCGACGCTGATATATTCCCCTCGTCCGGCCGCCGTCATGTGTGCGGGAGGAATCTGGTACTGATCCTGTAGTATCCGCACGACGGAAGTAGCCCGTTTGACGCTCAGGTCCCAGTTGTCCAGCAATACCCCCTGCGCATAGGGCACAGTATCGGTATGCCCTTCTACCATGAATTCGATATCCGGCTGATTTTTGAGCACCAGCGCCACTTTTCCCAATACTTCCTTTGCCTTATCCCGGACGACATAGCTGCCCGTGTTGAATAGCATCTTGTCGGAAATATCAATGTAGATGACACCTTTCTCCACTTTAATATTGATGTCCTCATCGTTCAGGTTGCCCAGCACACCTTTCAGGTTCATCACCAGCGCCAGGTTTAACGAGTCACGGCGTGCCAGGGCCGCTTGCAGGTCCTGGATATATATATCCTTTGCCCCGATGTTCTCCAGCGATCTTTTGATGCTTTCCGCCTGCGAGCTGCTGATCACCGACAGATTTTCCAGCTGCTTCAACAATTGCGTATTATTCTCTTTTACCAGGGGCAGCTGCTTGCTCAGCTCATCCAGCTGTACCTGTACTGCCTGTTTTTGCTGCCGGATGTCGACGACCTCATCCCTGCAGGATTGCAGGTCTTTCTGCGACTTCGCATACAGGGAATCATACTTTGCCTGCGTCTGCTGCGCCTGTTGCTGCATCGCGTTGAATTTTTTACTGCTGACGCAGGACGCCAGCATAATGGGTATGCTTAATAGCAAAATAAAGCGTTTCATATAAGATAAATTTAATTCCATTGCTATTGATAGATGCCTGTCACGGATTCAGCCGCGCAAAAACGATCCCGGCCACCACAGCCTGGCACAACCCGTAAAAGAACCAGCAAAGGACCATGATCAGCGTGATATCCAACGAGCTGAATGTGATCCACATCACTGGAAGCAGCGCCACCCCGCCATAGACCAATCCGAATTCCAAACCCCGCAAAACGAAGTTGCCCTTGAACAGGCTTTTGAACCGCTGCCAGAACCAGGCTAAGGCAAAGCTGAGCACAAAAGCATGCAAATAGAAGAGGATATCCCTGCTATTGTCCGAAGTGAACATGGGATTGATGTATTTCACGAACAGGAAGGGCAGGAACTGAATAGCCAGGTACAGTCCGCCATAGCTGACGACAAAAAGAATGGCGCCGGCTATCAATGCCGGTTTGATTATGTTCTTCATATACAGTAAAATTAATTCGGATGAAAGCCCACTACTTATGACACAGCGCATGCTGCTCCATGATCTTTATCATACGGCCACCAGATGTCCTTTATTTCCCTAATTTTACATAGCGCCAGACCTTCCAACAATGAGCACCACACCTGATATAGACCAGCTCCGCATCTCCTTTATCAAAGCAGCCACCTGGCACGGCACTTTAGACGAGGCGGAAGCCATGCTTTCCCAACACCCGGAACTGGCTCAGCTCGACATTCATACCGCCGCCATCCTCGGTGATCACGAAGGCATACGAAAATTCCTGGCAGAGGATAAAAACAATGCTATGGCAACCTCCGAGCCCTATGGCGCCAATCCGTTGACCCATCTCTGCCTTTCCAAATATCTCCGCCTCGGCAGACGGACCGATGCGGACTTCATCCAGTCCGCTACTCTTCTTCTCGATGCCGGCGCCGACCCCAACGGAGGCTTTTGGACCACGGGGAAATTCCCGGAATATGAAACTCCCTTATACGGCGCCGCCGGCGTCGCACACCACGCCGGACTCACCCGCCTCCTGCTGGAGCGCGGCGCCGATCCCAACGATGAAGATGCCGTATATCATTCTCCGGAGGGCTATGACAATGACGCGCTGAAGCTCCTGGTAGAGACAGGCCGGATCACCCCGGAAAATCTAGCGCTCATGCTTATTCGAAAGCACGATTGGCACGATGATGAGGGAGTAAAATATTTATTGGAACAGGGAGCACATCCCAACCATACATGGAGGTCAGGCCTGTCTCCTGTTCACCAGGCATTAAGACGGGGAAATAGCCTGCATATATTCTCCATGCTGATGGACTACGGTGCAGATCCCCTGATCACTTACGAAGGACTGACAGCCGTCGCCCGGGCTGCACGCGAAGGCCGCAGCGATGTACTGGAATTATTCAAACAACGAGGGTTCTCCATCGATCTGCAAGGCGTGGACAAACTGATCGCTGCCGCTGCCATGGGAGATACGGCTCGGGCGAATGCCATTGCTGCTGCTGCCATGGATGATACGGACCAGGCGAATGCCATGGGTGATACGGCCCGCGCGAAGGGGGCCCTCCTCGCCAGGTTTACACTTTCGAACAATCAGGCAGGTGTAAGAACATTGCTCGCACTCGGCATCGATGTAAATACGCCCTACATCGAAGGCGACGGCTATTGGGGCATTCCTCCCAACAGCCTACCCATCCATATCGCTGCCTGGCTGCTGCATCCGGACATGGTCAATCTCTTACTGGAAAATGGCACTGTCGTCGATCAGCCTGATGCAAATGGACAGACGCCGCTGATGCTGGCTGAGAAAGCCTGCGTGGATTCGTACTGGAAACACAGATGTTCCGGCGAGCTTATTGCAACACTGCGGGAAGCCCGAGCACCGCGGCAGCTATAGCTCACTCCAAAATATATCGTCAACCTGTTTGCCTACTGGCCCATCGCTTATCACAGGAGACAGAACTATTTCGAAATGAACCTCACCGGAAGGCATATCAAAACTTCTATCAGGGTGTACCATTTGCCTTACAGTCGCTGTATATCTTCCATTAGCCAGCCCGACCAAAAGATCGGCGTTATGTCGTGAAGGAATTTTTTCGTCTTCGAACTGAGCCGCCATCGTCAGATCCTCATAGTTGGTGAGCACCAGCCGCCCATTCGTGACCTCGATCACCTTCTCGAATTGTCTGAAAGGCGTCGCATCGGTCGGCCGATCTGAAAATCGGACTGTCCAGGTATTTTCCAAACCCGTCGACCAGATGATCAATGCGTTATTCCGCATTTCCTGTATAAACCTCTCTACCAACTCATCGAAGTCCCACTCTTTGTGTACAAAGGATTGATATCGATCGGGGTCGGCAAGAGCCATAAACCCGGAGTCATCAGTGATGTCGTAAGTAAGGTCCATTGTATATATTTTACGCTATTTATACATTTTCCTGCTCATCCACAACACCCCCACCCCTATCACCGCAATAATAAGATATCCTATCCCAATTCCCATTTGCGACCCCGGCTTCAGCACCACCGCAATCCCATAGCTCAATGCAGCCGTAAAAGTATAGGCCAATCCCCCCGCCAGGCCGCCGGCAATACCTGCCGCACGTGGAAAACGGGCAAGACAATAGGTAAAATAGTTATTAAAGATAAACCCCGCCGTCACATGTACGGCAAATGCAAAACCCACCATCGTCCAGATATTCGACACCAGCGACGAGCCCGCGATCATCGCCACCACCAGCAAAACCTGCACGGCATAGGCTACCCTGTTCTTCGGCTGAAAGGGTTTCCGGATCAATCCTTTTCCAAAAAAGCCCCCGCACATCCAGGCTACTCCCAGCAGCAACGACACATAACCGGCTACAACGGGTGAAAAATGCATCGTATGCTCGATCACGAACGGCCCCGTCAGACTAAAGAACATGATCATCGCATAAGCCAGCCCCAGCATCAGGATACCATAATTATAATCCCGCGCGGAAAGGATAGTGCGATAATTATCGAGGACAAGACGGAGGGAAAGGGGGATCTTCTCCCTGATCGTCTCACCGGAAAAGGCCCATTGCAGGATGAACAGCAGCAGCCCGTAAAAAGCCAGTGCATAAAAATTGGATCGCCATCCAAAACTATGCTGCAGGTAGCCGCCGGCAAAAGGCGCTACAATAGGGCCCACCGACCAGACGATCGTCATCAGGCTGATATAGCCCTTTCTCTTGTCTCCTTCATAAATATCCGAGAAAAAAGCCCTGCTGGCCACCACGATAAAACCGATGCACAAGCCCTGCAGACACCGCATCATATAGATGACAATAATGCTGCTGCTCCAGGCTATCGCCAGGCTGGAGAGCGAAAAGACCAGCAACGCACCCAGGCTGATCCGGCGGCGCCCAAATGTGTCCAGGAAAGATCCGGAGATCAATTGCGAGAGCCCATAGCTCACCAGGAATAACGAAAGCGTCAGCTGCACCCGTGCTTGCGGAAGACCCAGTTCCTGCGCCATCGCCGGCATGGAGGGAAGATAAATGTCCGTACCAAAACCTGAGATAGGAACGATAAAGTAGGTGATGACAGTAGCTATCCTATATTTCCCGGGCTGCAGACGGTGTAAATCCTTCATTGAGGGCAATTAACACCCAAATATAGGGATTGTTCACCCGGCCTCACCAGCGCATCAGCGGGGACCTCAACGGTCGAATGCCAGCAACGTGTTGGGAATACAAAAGGACATATCGGCAGCGGCCACCCCATTCTTTACGCAAACCGTCGTGCTGTCATCCGCTACCAGGGTAATGATATGGATGCATTCATTTTTTCTGCTGCTCAACGCCCCGTTGATCAGCTGCCACAAGGCAGACGCCAGCTTGTTCTCCTCCATGACAAAAGCGAGACCATTCGGCGTCCCATTGAGGATCACATTACCTCTTTTCATGGCCAGGGGCTGCAGACGGGCCAGCATTTGGTTGACCAGCAAATGCAGGGAGATCTTTGTGGTGGACGCAGATCCCCCTCGTGATGCTTCGTTTCTTACGGTTGGGTTTGTGCGGGAGTTAAAAAGGGGGAAGCGAAAGTTTTTCATACGATAATCATTTAAGCAATTGGTAAAGCAAATGTAACGGCCGGAACAAAGATCTTCCATCACAACGCGTCACTTAATTGCGGATTTAGTATACAATCACCGTTACCAATACATACTTTCTCCTAAAAAACGACCCGGCGCCCGGCAAAGACAAGTTTTTACATAGATATACTTATAAAAATATATACGTTTTATTTATTATATTAATTGGGGTTTAATGTCACACCCCTCCATCATGGTAATGCGTTAGCTTGACACGAAAGAACTTTATCTATGAAAATTGCTGTTGTCTGCACACTACTTACCCTTATCAATACCTTCTGCCTCGCCCAGTCCCCTGGCATTGTTGTCCGTCCCGCGGGAGGTCCGTACAGCACCCTGCTGGATCCGGACCAAAACGGTTTCACTTCGAAGACGAGCGCCGGATTCACCACCAGCGACATCGGCGCTGCCTATAGCGAGATCCCTTATAAGATAGTACCGCCCGCCATTACGGAACCCACCGGCGACCTGGCGACAGGCGCTTCGGGGGGATTCACCGATATCGTAAAGACAGTGGACGGCAGCGGCTTCTACGTCTATAGCGATGGGACCAACCTTTATTTTCGTCTCAGGGTCGGCAGCATCAGCAGCGGTTCCAAAGGCTATAGCGTGCTATTCGACACCGACGGCAAAATAGGTAACAGCGGCCCCTATGCGGACCCTAACTACGTCGCTCCCACCAATACCAACAACGGTAATCCCGGCTTCGAATACGAGGTGGTGCTCAGGACAGGCTTTTCCGTATCCGTATATAATGTGGACGGCACCAGCAGCCCTGCCCTGGTGACGACCTATCCTTTGAGCAGCAACTCCCTGATCTCCGTCGCCCTTTCCACCGATGGCGGGAATCCCGATTATTTTTATGATTTTACCGTTCCCCTCAGCGCAATCGGTTCCCCGTCCTCTTTCAGGATGGCCGCCACTAGCGTGATCTCACCTTCTTCTGCTTTGCAGGGCAGCCGTTCCGATATCTACGGCATTGACGACCGCACCATGGATGTATCAACAGCCTGGCAGACGGTGATCAACGCACAGCCGACGATCAATGTGACGGATATCACTTCCGGCGGCACAGGTATCGGAGCCACGAGAACCGCGGCGCCTACGCTCAATTCACCCATCAACAGCGGATCGGGCGTAGCCGTCACCGGCATCTGGACACGCATGGACGTCAGCAAACCCAGCCCTGCAACCATTACCCTGTATAAGAACGGCACACTCGTGAGCACCACTACCGTCGCTACCGGCGGCACCTGGTCGATCACCGTGCCCACCATCTCCAGTGGGGATGTATTTTATGCAACAGCCCAGGCCACCGGCGAATCCGTGAGCCTCCAGTCGGCTTCGGTTACGGCAGGATGTGCCAGCATTCCCGCTGCGCCTGTCCTCACCTGCGCCTCTTCAAAAGGTATCTCCGGCACCATACCCACAGGCACCACGATATTGATCTACCAGCTACCCACTACCGCCGCATCTGCCACATCCATACCCATCACCAGCAACATCACCTATCCGACATCCACTACCTTCGCATACTTTACGAATGGCTGTACCGGCTCCAACAACGGCATCAACGGCTCCTTTATGTTCATGACATCCAACGGCGGATGCACCTCGTCCCCCATATTCGAATGCGTCGCCAGCGGCAGCAGCGCCCTGACAGGACTGGCCCTCAACGGCACCATTGCCGTGACTACCCCCATCTATCCTTATCAAACCACCATCAGCGGCACAGGCGCAACCAGCGGCAATATCATTCACCTGTTCGTCAACGGGCAGGATGTCTCTACCATCACCGCCTCCGCCAGCACCTTTTCTTTCACGGGCCTGACACTAAAAAGCAACGACCAGATAAAGCTGTATATCTACAGCGGCGTCACCTGCATGACACAAAGCAATGCTTACACAGTGAGCTGCTACACACAGCCGCCCGTCATCACCACCGACACCACCGGCAAACTGTTGTCATCGGCCACCTCCATCAGCGGCGCCTCCATCTATTCCGGCGCTACCGTAACATTATATAAAGGGACATCTCCTTCCGGCGTCATGGTGGGATCACCCGTCACCACCACCGGCAGCGGCAGCTGGACGGTTACAGGTCTGACCCTGACAGCCGGCGATAACTACTACGCCACCATCTCATCGGGAGGGTGTGTAAGCCCCTCTTCCGCCGGCGCCGGCGTACAAAGTCCTACCACCGTTTGTCCCACGATCACGGGAAGCTATACATCGTCCAGCACAAGCGTCACGGGTACCCTGCCTTCAGCCTTTACAGGCACCGTCGGTCTTTTCCTGGATGGCTCGCAGATAGGATCGACGAGTCTGACGGCAGCTGCTTCCTGGACCATCAACTCCCCCTTCACCTATCCCCTCTATCCTGGTGGGGTTCTGAGCGTCGCCGCCCAGGCAACAGGGTCTGCATGGAGCACAGGCTGTTCGTCTACAGCAACCATCGGATGCACTGCTCCCCTGACTCCTTCCATATCCCCTGCCAGCGCAACCATCAACACCGGCCAGACAGTGACCTTCAATGTCGGGAATGTCTCCAGCGGCGCCTGGTATGCACTGCTCGATAACAACGGCGCCAGCTATGCAACATCCGTTTATAAAACAACCACCTCTGCCTTTAATCTTACGACAAATACATTCAACACAGCCGGCACCTACAACCTGAACCTGACGGCTAATAATTTATCAGGCTGCGCCCTCTCCTTCCAGACGGCCTCGATCCAGGTGGCTACACCCCTTCCCCTCACGCTGGTAAACTTTGACGCATTCGACCAGGAGGACAGGACAGTACTGCTCACATGGCTGACGGCAAGCGAAGAGAACGTAAGTCATTTCGAGATCCAAAGAGGCATCGACGGTAGCGTATTCGCCTCCATCGGCCATGTCACCGCGACAGGCAACAGCCGCCTGCCGGAGCATTACCGGTTCACAGACGCAACACCCGGAACGGGCAAAATATACTACAGGTTAAAAATGATAGACCTGGACGGCACTGCCACCTATAGCAAAGTAGCAGTGGTCTACCTGGCGCCGGCATTGGCAGTGACATCCGTCGCACCCAATCCTTTTACCGATGCGCTCAATATCAGCTTACAGTTGGGGCAACCGCAACAATTGCATGTGCGAATTTTCGATGCCGCCGGTAAAGAGATACGCTCAATCCTCTTCAACGGACAGAAGGGAATGAATACAGTGCAGATACAACAGCTCGGGGGGCTGCCAGGCGGTCTATACATCCTCCAGCTGCATACAGCCGGCCAGATAATGCAATACAAACTGGTCAGGGCAACTCGCTAGGTATAATTACTGGTTTTTCCCAAAAAACAGGCATAAAACCGGGCCCTCCGCCGCAATAATACTGCCTGTTTCTCTGTTAGATAGAGTTTAGGCAATGAAGCTCCTATACCCTTTTTTACTTCTGTACCTCATACCCGCCGGTATCCTGGGACAACCCGCCAATCTGAAGTTCCAGATGCCCGGCCTCAGCACGGGGATGACGCAAAGCAATGCCACCTGTATCCTGCAGGACAGCCGGGGCTTCATATGGTTCGGGACAAAGGACGGTCTGAACAGGTACGACGGGTACGATTACACCGTGTACAGGAACCAGGAGAAAAATCCCGGCTCCATCAGCAATAACTTTATCTCGACAATTGTCGAGGATACAAAGGGCGATCTGTGGGTCGGCACCTGGGGCGGTGGTTTATGCCGGTGGGACAGACAAAAGGACAGGTTCATACATTATTCCGGCGGCTTCTCCAATGGCTTCGTCAATTGCCTCCTCCTGGACAGCAAGGGAGAGCTTTGGACAGGCACCGACGGAGAGGGCGTATACAGGATCAACCCGGCGACAGGCGCATTTACACGATATCTTCATAACGACAAAGACCCGCGTTCCCTGGGGGACAATGATATCTACGCTATTCTTGAAGACAGCCGGCACAACATCTGGCTGGGCAGCGCACACAGCGGTCTGCACCTGTTCGACAAGGCGCACAACAGCTTTATCCGATTTGCGCACAATGACAAGGACCCTCAGTCCCTTTCTTCCAATGCTGCACGCAGTCTCTATGAGGACAGCCACCAACGGCTCTGGGTGGGCACTTTGGGCGGAGGGCTGGAACTTTTTTTAGGGAAGGGCAAATTCCGGCATTATCACTCTTCGCCCCACGACCCATCGAGTCTTTGCAACGATAATATCCTGGCGCTGGGTGAGGACAATGACGGGCAGCTGTGGGTGGGCACGGACAATGGTGGACTCAGTTTGCTGAGCCCGGACCTGCATACCTTCCGCACCTACAAGGAGGACGATATCGATAATTACAGCATCCGGAATAATTCCATACAGGCCATATACAGGGACCGCCAGGGTAATATGTGGGTGGGCACCTATGCCGGCGGCCTCGTAATGAATAAAAGAGAGGACCATAATTTCCTGCACTTCCGTCATAGCACCGACCCCCGCAGCCTTGGCAATAACAATGTGCTGGATTTCCTTGAAGATTCCCGTGGCAATTGCTGGATCGGTACGGATGGGGGCGGGCTCGAACTGTTCGATCGCCGTACCGGCTACTTCACCCATTTCCGTCATCAGCAGGATAACCCCAACAGTCTCAGCGGCGATTACATCGTCTCCGTGGAAGAGGACAACAAGGGCCGGCTATGGCTCGGCACCTGGGGGAATGGAGTGACGGTGATGAACCGGCAGCATACCTGGTTCCGCCATTACGGCCACGATCCCGCCAACCCTTCCAGCCTGGGTGAAAACAATATCTACGGCATCGTCGCCGACAGGGATCATGATATCTGGATCGGCACTCATGGAGCAGGTCTGGACTACTACGATGCAGCGGGCGACAAATTCATACATTTCCGTCATGACCCGGCCAATGCCAACAGCCTCACGGCCGACAGGGTGAATGCGCTGATGACCGACAGCAAAGGTTATATCTGGATCGGCACTTTCGACGGCGGCGTGGACCGCTTTGACAAAAAGAGCAAAGTGTTTACCCACTACCGTTATATCGCCGGCAGGAACAGCCTCAGCAACAATTCGATCAACGATATATTCGAGGATAGCCACGGCGATATGTGGATCGCCACCACCGTAGGACTGGATCACCTGGACATCCGCTCCGGCCTGTTCACGAACTATCACAAACGGGACGGACTCCCCGGCCCCATCGTTTATGGCGTCCAGGAAGACAGGAAAGGATATCTATGGGTCAGCACCAACGGCGGTCTCTCAAAGTTCGATCCACGCCACCACACCTTCACCAATTTCACCATGGATGACGGATTGCAAGGCAACGAATTCAAACCCCATGCCTGCTACAAGAGCCGCAATGGCTTGCTGTACTTCGGCGGCATCAATGGTTTCAACGTCTTTAACCCCGACAGCATACGTCAGACGGATTATGAAGCACCACTGGTGATCACCGGTTTCCAGATATTCAATAAGGAGGTCCCCGTATCGGATAGCGCCGGGATCCATTCCCCCCTGACCAGGCAGATCTCCGAAACCAAAGCGCTCGATCTCTCTTATAAGGATGCCGTCATCTCTTTTAAGTTCGCCTCCCTGAACTTTGTCAGCCCATCGAAAAGGGTCTATGCCTATAAGCTGGAAGGCTTCGACAAGGATTGGAACTATACAAAGGAACAGAGAGAAGCCACCTATACCAACCTCGACCCCGGTAATTATACATTCAGCATAAAGGCAATGAACCGGAATGGCCAGTGGTCTTCCCATGTCACCAGCGTCCAGCTTACCGTCAGACCTCCCTTCTGGCAGACCTGGTGGTTCAGGATCATGGCGTTTGCCGCCGCCATCGGCGCCGTCCTGGGCTTTCTCCGTCTGCGTCTGCAGCGGATACGCCGGCAAAAAGAGGCGCTGGAGCAGCAGGTGATGGAAAGAACCACACAGCTGGCGGGCGCCATGGAGCAGGAGAAAAAAGCCCGGCAGGAAGCCGAGTTTGCCAACCAGGCCAAAAGCCAGTTCATGGCCAATATGAGCCATGAACTACGCACCCCTATGAATGCCATCCTCGGCTTTACCGACCTCGTTCTCACCACTCCGCTGCAAAAGAACCAGCGGGAATATATACAAAACGTCAACCGCAGCGGGCACAACCTCCTTAACCTCATCAACGATATCCTCGACTATTCCAGGATGGAGGCAGGCAAGCTCTTCATCGACTATGCCGTCATCGGTCTTGGCCAGCTGGTGGAAGAGACGGTAAGCATGCTGGCGATAAAAGCATTTGAAAAGGGCCTGGAGATCATTTGTTACATCGATCCGCGGCTGCCGGACCAGGTCCTGGGCGATCCCATCAGGATCCAGCAGATACTCGTCAATCTCATCGGCAATGCCATAAAATTCACCGAAAAAGGAGAGATCGTCGTGACGGTGAAAAAAGAGGATATACTTCACCGTGAACAGGATAAAAGGTACCAGCAGCTGGCCATCTACGTCAACGATACCGGCATCGGCATTCCGTCGGAGAAGATCAATAAGGTCTTCGAAAGCTTTACCCAGGTGGATGCTTCCACCACCCGCAAATATGGCGGCACCGGGCTGGGGCTTACCATTGCAAAGAACCTCGCGGAAATGATGGGAGGCTCTCTTTCCCTCGAAAGCCGGCTGGGCATCGGCAGCACCTTTATCCTGCGCCTCGCCCCCGAGATCGTGCATGAGGCGCCCGCCCCCGCCTTCCCTCCCAGGCCCGCTCTCCGGCGTGTCCTGGTCATCGACGACAACACTACCAACTGCCGGCTCATGCAAGAGCTTTTTAACTTCATGGGTGTCGAATGCACTTTGTCCACCAGCGGGGCAGACGCCCTGCAGGTGCTGGAAAAAGCCCGGTCAGAACAACGGACATTCGATCTCATCATCACCGATTACCAGATGCCCTCCATGGATGGCATAGCCCTGGTAAAAGAGATCAAGACCCTGCTCAAAGATCATTCCCGGCCATTTATATTGATGCTGTCCTCCCTGGAAAGGGACCTGCATCGCCAGGAGGCCGAACAGGCAGGCATCGACCTGTTCCTGTCCAAGCCCGTAAAATTCAATGAGCTCAACCAGGTGCTTGCCGGTATTTTCGAAGGAGGGGTTTATTCCATTCATGCGAACGACGTCATGCCGGTGATCAGACCATTGGGTGAAGGACACACGGTCATGGTGGCAGAGGACGAGCCCTTCAATATGCTGCTGATCTCGGAAGTGTTGAAAAAAATGGGCTTTGCCGTTATCAAAGCATGCACAGGCCAGGAAGTGCTGCAGCTTTTGCACGACCACACTCCCCGTATCATTTTTATGGACATCAATATGCCGGAGATGGACGGTTATACCGCCACCCGCTCTATACGCAACCTGGAAGGTCCCGGGCGCCATATTCCCATCATCGCGCTTACTGCCGACGCCATGGTAGAAGACAGGGAGAGATGTGTGGAGGCCGGGATGAACGGCTTTATCTCAAAGCCATTCCGCAGGGAAGAGATCGAAGAAGTGTTACTGCGATATGTCATTGCCCCACAACAGGCCATCCCCCGCGCCAGCTGATCTTCTCTATCCGAAGCCTGGACTTCCCTCCATCCGCGGCATCATATCCATGAAATACAAGATAATCCGTTCCGTCAAAGCTCACGGTCGCGCTATGCCCTACTCCATTCCACTCCTTATTCCCCTCCAACACCAACGACCCACCTCCGAGGTTCATAGGCACGCCATCCCTGTCCACATACGGACCCTGTATCTGCGATGACCTGCCCACCATGATCTTATAGGTGCTTTTCTCCCCGCGACAGCAATAGTCCCACGACACAAAGAGATAATAATAGTTGTCGTGATGAAAGATGAACGGCGCCTCGATGGCCGCATCACCCGCTACGGAGTCCGGCAGGACAGGGTTCCGGGGCCGCGAAGCCACGGTATACCATTCTTCGGGATCGGCCAGCCCCAGTCTGTCCGCGCTCAGCCTGACCAGCTTGATACCATGCCAGAATGAACCGAACACCAGCCAGGGAGCGCCACTGTCGTCAGTTGCGAGATTGGGGTCGATGGCGTTCCAGCCATCCCTGCCGGGAACAGACTGTATCAGCTTGCCATGATCCACCCACTTAAAGTCTTTTGAGGACGGGTCCAGGGTCTTATTCGTAGCCACCCCGATACAGGAAGTATTCCTGCCAAAAGCAGACACGGAATAATATAGATAATACATCCCATTGTGATAGCTTATATCCGGCGCCCAGGTGTGACCGCGATACCCTGGTACAGCCTTCACCGCCCACGCCGGCGCAGCATCGAATACCGGCTTCTCTCTCCGCCAATTGACCATATCCTTCGACGAATACACCGTTATTCCAAATCCCGTGCAGAAAAGATACCAGGTGCTATCCTGCCGGATCATCACCGGGTCGTGGACAGCCGTCTGGCGGGTAGGTGTGACAGTTCCCACGTCCAACCGTTGAGCAGGAACGCTGCCGGCGGCAATCAGCAAAAATCCTGCGGCCAGCAAGCATCTGAGTCCCGGGACGATGCTATTTCGCAGCAGCGCCCGCATATTCAGCCGGTGATAATTTGACCTTAAAGACATTGAAGGAATAAGGCGCCGCCTCCACATCGATGACCTTGCCCTTTACTTCTACCTGTCTGTCCAAAGGACTTACGGCCATGCCATCGCCGATCTTGTTGACCGCATTCAGCGTTGCCCCCTGCAATACCGTAAGCGTACCTGATCCGGATAACTTCTTCACACCTTCGACACTCAATTGGATGGGCTGCGCCGTTGCCGATGCATTCACCATCTTTACGATAAGCTCACCTGTCTTTTTATCTATCACAGCGGAAGCATACAGACTATCTTCTCCCGCCAATGACTTGTTATTCCGGAGAGCGGGCACTACGTCGGTGCCTTTGTTCAGAGAGAAGAGCTTCTGCACATAATAGTTGGGGGTGCCATTGACCCGGAGATTGTCTACCCATATCAGATCGGGGGTCCATTGCCATCCGTCAACATGAGCGAACAATGGCGCATAGCTGGCCATTTCCACCACGTCTGCGTTGCGTTCAAGGCCGGTCATAAAAGCGGCTTCCGACAAGGCCGTCTGCCAGTTGTTCCTGTTATATACGCTGACGGTCTTATCGCTTTGCGCGGCATATTCACCCGCAAATACTTTTGAGCCGTTGCGGGGAAAGGTGTCGTACCGGCGGGCGTTTTCCAGGAACCATTCAGGGCGGCGGTAATAATGTTCGTCGATGATATCCGCATGCATGCCGCGCAGCTCCTTGTTCAGGTATTCATATCTGTCCCCGTTGGGGTCGGTGCCGCTGCTGTTCACCAGCCTGATGTCCGGGTATTTTTCCTTTATAGCTTTCGTAAATACTTTCAATCTCTCTATGTATTGCGGTCCCCAATTCTCGTTGCCGATGCCCATCATCTTTAAATGGAACGGCTCCGGATGTCCCATATCGGCCCTTACCTTTCCCCATTTCGTATTTACATCGCCGTTGGCAAACTCGATCAGGTCCAACGCATCCTGCACATAGGGGTCCAGCTCATCCAGTGGAACGACCTCTGCCGTGTTGAACTGACAGGCCATTCCACAGTTGAGTATCGGCAACGGCGATGCCCCGATGTCCTCCGCCAGCTGGAAATATTCATAAAAGCCGAGGCCAAATGTCTGGAAATAATCAGGCGTGGGCCGGTGAGCAAATTCGACGTTCCACCTGTTCATGATCAGCTGCCGTTGATCCAGCGGACCCAGGGTCTTTTTCCATTGGTACCTGTTGGAAAGATCCCGTCCTTCTACAATGCACCCGCCCGGGAACCTGATAAAGCCGGGCTTCATATCCGCCAGCATTTGTATCATATCCGCCCGCATGCCGCCGGGGCGCCCTTTCCAGGTATCTTCAGGAAAGAGGGATACCATGTCCATATCGACTATGCCTGTGCCTTCAAACCGGATATTGAGCTTGCCGTATAAGGTTGTATCCGTCGAATGAAGGCTGATGGATGCCTTTTTCCATTCCTGGCCGGGGGTGGGTTCAGGGGTCAGCACTTCGGAACCAATGACTTCGCCTGTGCTGTTCAGCAGCTCCAGGTGTAGTTTTAATCCGGCTGCCGGCAGACGATACATCATCGAAAAATCATAGCGCAATCCTTTCTTGATCCCCATGCCCCTGAACCCTTCATTGGTGAGGCTCAGCGAGTCGGCGGGGTTGCTTTTACTGACACGCAGATAGCGGGGGTTTGCAGGGGATTCATTCTTTCTGTTCAGCACCAGCACACTCCCCTCATGAAACGTGCTTTGACGGACCGTCCATCCCATCAGGGGTTGCAGGAATTCAAAGCTGCGGTTCTTCACCATCTCCGCATAGATCCCTCCGTCGGCGCCCAGGTTGATGTCCTCAAAAAATACCCCCCACATGGTGGGCTGAATCTTTCCCACCGGCGCATTTGCCTTTATGACGATGGCAGTTTTCTTTTGTGCATGCACGCCTGAAACAAATAAGCCCATGGTTACTATCGTTGCTGCAAACCATTTTTGTATGATCATATTACTTTTTTTTACCCCACACTGCGATGCCCGCATTGTTCAGGCCAGTGAAAATAATAGTGTTTTTCTTGTTTTCCCAATCCCGGCCCTTTTGTACAAAAACTTTTTCCGTAGTGCCGTCGCTCCAGTTCAGCTGCAGCCAGGGAGCATTATATGTCCATGTATTAGCGGTACTCCCATTCAAGGTACCATCCGCCGCCAGGGTCAGGTCCACCGATGTCTGAAAATCCGGCGAGAGCTGCTCGGCGGAATAACCCGGCACCACCTGGTAGTTCAGGACGATCCTTTCCCAACTACCCGCCAGATCAGGCTGCGAGATCAGCGAATCCTTTTCCCAGGCATACCGTTCGGGCGATGCAACGGGCCACCCATCCGCTGTCCAGAATAATTTCCGCACATGCAGGTCCATATAATATTTGTTCACGCCGGGCCTCCCCTGGTGCGCAATAAAATATTGCCCCGCTCCATCGTCAAATACCGTGCAATGGGATACTCCCTGCCAGCCGCTGTGACCCGAAAACTGATAGGGAGCGACGATCATGGGGCCATGATCCACGTTGGTATTGGCATCCGTTCCATTGTAATCGTAGAAAGGTCCCCCCGGGTTGTCGCCTTTCATCACGCGAACGTTGTATTTTGTTTCCAGCCAATCGTACGCGATAAAGAGGAAATATTTGTTGAGCGTGGAGTTGTAGCGCAGCTCAGCCCCCTCGATATTGCCGTTGTAGACGCCATTCGTAAATCCCCTGTTAGCGATGCGTTTGCCCTTATCACCCGTCGTCAACGCAAGACCAGTGGCCGGATCCAGCTTTAGCGAATAGATACCATCCCATGCCGAACCATACACCATCCAATGCTCGCCCGCACCGGTGATCAGCACGGAAGGATCGATGGCATTTGTCTGCGTGGTATTGTCGTTCCTCGAGGTCACGACGATGTCTCTCTCGGTCCAGGGCCCCTCGGGATTGGTGGCCGTAGCCAGTCCAATGACACTCAGCCGCGGCGTTGAACAGGAGAGGGAGTAATAAAGCCGGTATTCACTGCCTGCTTTGACAACACAAGGCGCCCATAAGGCATCGAACGGCGTGCCCCCTGCTCCCTGTATAAAGCTCTTGCCCTTGGCAGGAAGATCGTTAAACACCCATCCTACAAATGTCCATTCGACGAGGTCTTTCGATTTTCGCACCTGTATACCCGAACGAACGGTAATGCCGTAACCGACATCCGTGCTGTAACAGTAGTAATAATCACCCACCTTGATAATGCCGGGATCATGCACATTGTGCGGGCCCCATTGCAGATAATCGGCAAAAGGCGCTACGTCCGCATAGGTATCGTTGATGGAATTGATGTCAAAGGTGGTAGTCACCGGCGGAGTGACCACTGGCGGGGTACCGCCAGTGTCCGTGGTTCCGCTTTTCGAGCAGGAGAGTGTAAGCAACATTATGCTATATACGCAGATCTTTCTCATCTTATATAAAATGCCTTTAGTTTGTCATCGTTTGGGGTCACCAGCAGAAGCCGGCTCCCCGCGTGTTCGCCTGGATCTTCCGTCCTCTTGCGGCCCATCCCTCCCATCCGGAGAACCTTCATATCTCTTATATCCCCATCAAGCATGAGTCCGCTGCCTGCTACAGGCATGGGTGTAAAACCTCCTTTACCATCCCCCCGCATCACCAGCCCATATGACGCATCATACCGGCCAATACCCGCCTCTGCCTGGTATTCATTGCCGGCTATGATCAGGTCTTTTATCCCGTCGCCATCCACATCCTCCGCCACTATGCTGTTCACCGGCGCAAACTGGGCCTGCAGCGGCAGTTCGTGCACGCTGAATTTTCCGCCTCCCAGGTTTTCCAGCCACACAGATGCGGAGGTCTCGCATTTCAGCTCCGTCCATCCGTCCGTTGGGTCAAAGTCATCCTTCAGCTGCGCCATGGTCACCGTCGAAAAATCCTTGTGTAATAAATATTTTTTCTTTACCGCGGGTATCTCCTGCGCCAGTTGATTCCTGTCCAGCGCCGGGTAAAGCTGATAATCCCCGCTCCCGTCTTTGATATAATAGGCGGGTATCAGCTCCTCCACCCCATTGTTGTCCATATCCTTTGCATACAGCATCATGGGGCGGTCCGGGCTGGTATTGTATCTGTTGTTGAGTCCTATATTGCCAACGATCAGGTCCATGTCGCCATCTTTGTCAAGGTCCACTGCCTGTAGGCAGCGCCACAGGCCATGCATGCCGGCCAACCCGGTGACATCCGTGATTTCGACGAGCCGGCCAGCGACGTTCTTAAAGAACTTTATCCCCATCCATTCCCCGCAAACCACCAGGTCGGGGTGGTGATCTCCATCGATATCCGTAAACACCGCGTCCGTGACCATACCGGGCGATGCCAGGGCAGGACAGACTTTGTCCGTCACATCCGTGAATCTGCCATGGTCATTTTGCAGGATATAGCTCCTGGGCGAATGCGGGTATTTGCCCGGCGCCACCCTGCCTCCGATGAAAACATCCATGTCGCCGTCCCCGTCGTAATCCGCCACGGTCACCGCCCTCGTAACATCCGTCATGACAGGCAGCGCATCCGCAGCCGGGGTAAAATGCCCCTTGCCGTCGTTGAGGTATAGCCTTGGCTGATTGTATTTGGGTATGCTGAATTCCGAGCTGCCTCCTGTGATGAGCAGATCGGGATCTTTGTCTCCGTCCGCGTCAAAAAATACAGCTCCCAGGTCTTCTTCCGGCTTATGACCTTCGACAAGATCCATCCCCGTAAATGAGCCGTCCGGCTGCTGTATAAATAGCCGGCCCGATTGGTTGGCCGCACCACCTATAAAGAAGTCTTCGAGACCGTCGCCATTTATGTCACCCGTCGCTATGCAAGGCCCCAGCTGGGAATACTTCTGCGGGATAGGCTGATGCTCGCCAAAATCATAATGGGGTTGCTCGGTGTGTTTAAAGTTGGGGGCGGCTTGCTCCGTGAACAGGATGCCCGCGAACTGGGCCTTACCGGGCACATCTGCCCCACATATTCCTGCCACGTCTGTCCTGTCCATGCTGGCTCCATCCGGCGCAACGCTACCGGTGCCGTTCGCTGCCTCACCCTCCTGCCTACCCGAAGCATCTCCGATCCCGTGCCCGCCCGAAGCATCTTCCCGCCTCACCGTAATCCACTGGTTAGTCCTGACATTCCTCATCACCTGGGCAGACCCATCCGGCCACCGGATGCTGAGCGAGTCGATGGTCCTGGCATTGCCCACCCCAAAATACAGCCGGCTGTCCACGCAGGAAGAGAAACCCCGGACGGGTGACTGCTCAAGCACCTGACGCCCGGTCCTGGTATATAAGGTTACCCTGCATCCGATGGAACAACCCTGTACGGCCAGAAAATTATGGGTGCTGTCTTTTGCCGATGTCCGGGTATCATTTCTCCAGATAAAGGCATTTTCATTAATATTATTTGTCACCAGGTCGAGGTCCCCGTCGTTGTCCAGGTCTACATACACAGCACCGTTGGCGATCGCCGGCACAGTGACCCCAGCCTCACGGGACACATCGCTAAACGTATATCCTCCATTGTTATGGAACAGATAGCTTTCCATTTTGACGCTGCCATAAGTATCGAGGGTTTTGCGCAGGGGTGTAATGTCCCTTGTCCGGGTGCCGCCTCCGCCAAAAACATAATTCCCTCCATATCCGCCTTGTGCAGCAACAAACGTCGCATAGTCGTTATTGGTCACATCCTTGCCCAGGCCGTTGGTGATATAAATATCCTTCCAGCCGTCGTTGTCCAGGTCGGCCATCAGGACGCTCCAGCTCCAGTCCGTCTGGAAGACGCCTGCCAGCTGACCGATCTCGCTAAAGAAAGGCACACCCACCCGCACCCCGTTGTTCAACTGCAGCATATTCCTCACATAGCTGGGCTCGTAGCCGAACCGCTGCTGCATATCGAACTTTGATTGATTGGTAGCGGTGAACATCATTTTCTTTCTTTCATTGGTCTCCGGCAGCATATCGACCACAGCCAGGTCCGGCAACCCGTCATTATTGATGTCCGCCGCATCAACGCCCATGCTGTTATAGCTCTGATGCCTCAGCGACGTGGCGATGACATTGGTAAATGTTCCATTCCTGTTATTCAGCCACAGCAGATCGTTGGCCAGGTAATCATTGGCGACGTATATGTCCGGCCAGCCGTCGCCGTTGATGTCCGAGACTACCACGCCAAGTCCATACCCGTCCTCCCTGATCCCTGCTGCAGCCGACACGTCATGAAAGACAGGGTGCCCAATACCTGGCGGCACGCCGTCATTTCTATACAGCCTGTCCTCTGCGGGAGCGTTCCCGCTGGTGTCCTTTGGCCGCAAGTCGTTGGCCGTATGGCTGTAGATTTGGTGGTTCAGCAGGTACATGTCCAGGTCGCCGTCCTTGTCATAGTCCAGAAAAACGGCTTGCGTGGAATAGCCCGTGTCTGCCAGACCATAGGCTTCCGCCTCGTCGGTGAAATGCATCTTGCCATCGTTGATAAAGAGCATATTCTTCCGGCGGCTGGCATCAGGCGAATGACTGGCGCAAACATAGATGTCCGCATAGCCATCATGGTTAATATCCACCACGCTAACACCCGTGCACCATTTCGTCGTCTGGAGACCCGCTTGAGCTGTCACATCTTCGAACACCATCCCACCCTTATTGATATACAGCCTGCTGCTCACCATACCGCCGCAAAAGAACAGGTCGGGCAGACCGTCATTGTTGAAATCGCCTACCCCTACGCCTGATCCATTGTACATGTATTCGTCCATGAACACGTTGAGCGAATCGCTTTCCGTGATCGTGTTGCTAAAGTCGATATGGGTCGCGCCTGTGTTCATTAAAGTAAAATGCAGCCTCTCCCGCCTGTCCTTACAAGCGGCCAGGCCCAGTAATAAACATATCATCAGGCGCCACCTCATCAATTGGCCGTGTTTGGCTTCAGGTTCTTGTTCACATCCAGCTCACCCTGGGGGATGGGCAGATATTCGTTACCCGCTGTCCAGCTGTTAAAATCTTTGTCATGTGTCTTCAGCTCGTCAAGCTTGGTTGCATCATAGAACCAGCCCCACCGGATAAGGTCGTTGATCCGCTGCCCTTCGATGGCAAATTCCAGCGCCCGTTCATGCGCCAGCTGATCGCGCATCTGCGCCTGCGTCATCCCCGGGTTTACCGTGGCAAGATCAGGCAGGTTAGCCCTGGTCCTCACCTGCTGTATATAGGAGTAGGCTTCGGCCGTCTTGTTCTGCTCATTTAGCACTTCAGCATACATCAGCAGGATATCCGCATATCTCAGCACCCTGTAGTTGATACCGGATTGCGCCGCAACTTCCGTCGTCTTACCGTTGCCTACGCCGTCATTTGTATATTTCCTGGGATAGATTGCCGTGTCGGGGTTCCACCAGGGCCTGGTATAGGCCAGCACCGAATTGTCGGCGGGCTCTTTGGAGGCGATGGTCACCAGCAAACGGGGGTCATCTTTCCCATCTACCGTCTTCTCTTTTTTGTATTCGTTATAGATCCAGCGCGTAGGTAAATAATCGGAAAATCCTGCCCCCTCCATGCCGTAAGTGACGGAGATAGCCTGCACCTGTTTCCAGCTGGCAGTGGGGTCACAGCACCAGTTGATGTCCGAACCCTGGCCTTCCGTAAACTGTACTTCGAACAGGGATTCAGCATTGTTCTCATTAAAGTCCCTGAAGTTGTCTCTATAATCGGCCATCAGCGAGTACACGCCACTCAAAGGACCACCGGAGAAGAACTTCTGGAACTGCGTGGCCGCATTCGCATAATCTTTTCTGTACAGGTATGCCTTACCTAACAATCCCGAGGCAGCACCCTGGGTAGCCCTTCCAACCTCGCCCTTGTCGAGACCGTCGACATTGACATAGGAGATGGGCAGGTTGGCTTCCGCAGCCTTCAGGTCCGAGTAGATCTGGCCCCACAGGGAATCCTCGCTGGAGGTGGGAGCAAAATAATCTTCCGGTGTCTTAGGCACAGTTGTAATGACAGGCACGACCTTGAAAGAAGTGGCCAGGTTAAAGTAGGCCAGGCCGCGGAGGAAATAAGCCTGTCCCAGTATCCTGTTCTTCTCCTGTGTGGGCAACACCGACTCGGGGTATTTGCTGACATTTTCCAGCACCTGGTTAGCCCTGTTCACAACAAGATAGAAATCCCGCCAGATCCAGAATACGGGGGCGGAAGTGGAAGGGATGATAAACTCGCCCGTAAGGTCGAGATCCAGCCAGGGACTGTCACCCGTAAAATCGTCGCCGCGGCTGTCGGTAAGCCCCGGGAAAGAGCGCATATAGGTACCATCCACGGTCAATGCATTGTAGATGGCGGTACAAGCTGCATATGCCTGCTCTCTTGTCTTCCAGAAATCTGCCGTCGTCTGTAAGTTGGGGTTCGACAGCTCCAGTTTTTTGCGGCAGCCGGAGAGGATGAGGATCACGCCGGCGATGAGATATATTAACTTCTTCATAATTTTTTGTTTGAGGATGATCGTAAATGCTTAGAAGCTTGCTTGCACACCTATCAACATGGTCCTGGGTTTGGGATAGGAGCCGAAATCAAAGCCGGGGTTAAACACACCCGAGGTGAAGTCGGGATTGTAGCCCTTGTAACCCTGGAAGGAATAAAGATTTTGAACGGTGGCATAGATCCTTGCACTGCCCAACCCCTTGATAAGACCTTCCTTTAGCGTATACCCCAACGACACCGTATTGATCCGGAGGAAGGTGCCGTTCTGCAGCCAGCCGGGTCTGTTGGAATCCTGCATATTGTTGGCATCATCATCATTCAGACGGGGAATATTCGTGTTGGTATGGGTAGGCGTCCATCTATTGAGCATATCCGTGCTATAGTTCAATGCACCTGCAGAATGGTGCAAATCCCTGTACAGCCTGCTGTTGATAAGGAACTTGGCGCTGCCCGATGCGAAGATGGCAATATCGAACCGCTTGTACGCAGCCGAGAAGCTAAACCCGTAATTGAATTTGGGGATACCGCTGCCTAAATAAGTCCTGTCGTAGGCATCTATAACGCCATCCGGTTTGCCATCGGGACCGCTGATGTCCTTATATTTCACGTCTCCGGGTTTTAGCGCGAGTCCGCCAAACTGCGTAGCGTGATTATTGATCTCATCCTGGCTTTGGAAGAGACCTTCATAAACATATCCAAAATGCCGGCCCACTTCAGAGCCGATGGCCGTCTTGGCGCCTACGCCATAGATCGGTGCGTCGCTGCCGCCCAGCTTCAGCACTTTGTTGCTGACCGTAGACAGGTTGGCGGATATGTCATAGGAGAAGTCGCCCTTGTGCTGATGCCAGCCTACTGTAAATTCCAGCCCTGAATTCCGCAGCGTGGCGGCATTCACTGTCGGGGTCAGATTCTCGAACCCCGTGCTGGCCGGGATCGTAATACCCACCAGCACATCCGTGCTTTTGGCATTATAATATTCAGCGGAGAAGTCCAGCCGTCCGTTGAGGAAGGTGGCGTCAAAGCCCGCGTTGGTGACCGCCTTGGACTCCCACTTGATATCGGGAGAGGCCACCAGCGTTTGCAAAGCGCCTGTATAGAAATTACCGGCAAAACTGTATACCACGCCTGAGTTGATCGTACCCTGGAACTGATAGTCGCCGATCTCCTGGTTACCCAGCTTGCCGTAGCTGCCTCTCAGCTTAAGAGAGGAAACGATGCTTGCGGGCACATGCCAGAACTTCTCATTGTTGATCTTCCAGCCAACCGATGCAGCGGGAAAATATCCATATTGATTGACCGGCGCAAAACGCGAAGAGCCGTCCCGGCGTAGCGAGGCCGACAGCAGGTATCTGTCGTCATAAGAGTAGTTGATCCGGCCGAAATAAGATTCCAGGGCATTCTCCGTCTGCCAGCCTTTTGCCGAAGTCGTCTGGCCATTACTGATCACCGGGTAATAAGGCGCAGTAAAACCTTTTGCATGCGCATCCCTTTCCACAAAGCTGCCGTATCTGTACGATTGTCCTACCAGCGCCTCTATCGAATGTTTACCAAAGACCTTGTCGTAGTTCAGCGTGTTCTCGATGGATGCATTCGTATATACTCTTGAATTGTCATTCAGCTCCGCATCCGGCTTGCTAAAGAACTTGCCCAGGAAAAAAGGCGGCTGCCAGGTGTAATCCCGGGTAACCGTCTTGTCGTAGCTGACGCTGGTTTTGAACCGCAGATGATGTCCGTTGTTGTTGATCAATTTCAGCTCTGCATAGGCATTGGCAAAGGTCCTGTCCACATCCACCCAGTTGACCAGGATGCTGTTGATTGCGATCGCATTCAGCGAGTTGGCGCCGTTGAACTCCGAATTGCTGCCGCCAAAACCGTTGAGCAGGCTCGAGTCATGTACAGGCATGGTCGGGATAGCAACATCCAGGCTGCCGATCATGGGTGGTATACCGCCCAGCAGGATGTCGTCCCTGAAGGTCAGTGCGTTCTCATGTGAGTGTGTATAGTTGAAGAACTCTCCCACTTTGAGGATCCCTTTCTCCGCGCTGGTATTGACCCGGGCTGTATAACGTTTGTAGTCCGGACCGTTACCGACGAACGTGCCCTTTTGATCATAATAATCCAATGAAATATTATAGGTGCTGTTGGGACCGCCGCCGTACATGCTTACGTTGTGATTCTGACGGGTACCATTTTTCAACCCCTCTTTCTGCCAGTCCGTATTGATATTGCTGACATATCCCGGGTTCGTCGGGTCGTTGGCGGGGAAGGGCGTCTTTCCGGCGTTGACGCGGGATTCGTTATTCAATGTCTGGTATTGAAGCCTGTCCGTCACTTTCTGCCGCTGCCAGACCTTATCCGTTCCATAATAACCATTGTAGGAGAGCTTCATCGGCGCATTCTTTTTTCCCGTGCGGGTGGTAACGATGACGACCCCATTGGCTGCCGCCGCTCCATAAATTGCCGCCGCCGATGCATCCTTCAGCACCGTCATGCTCTCGATGTCGTTGGGGTTCAGGTCGCGGATGGCGGCGCCGGGCACCCCGTCCACCACATAATAAGGCTGAGAGCCGCCGAAGGTGCTGAAGCCCCTGATACGCACGCTGGGCACCGACCCCGGCTGACCATCACTGTTCACGGCTACACCCGCAGCCCTGCCCTGCAGCAGCTGGGACATATCATTGGTAGAGAATTTTTTGGCATCCGCTATATTCACCGTGGAGACAGCACCCGTAAGATCCTTCTTACGCTGGGTGCCATAGCCGACGACCACCACATCATCCAGTGAGGTGGCCTTGCCGGTGAGCGGGATCGTTAAGGCGCTGTTGCCTGCCACCACTTCAGCAGGCTCATAACCCACAGAGGACACTTGCAGCACCTCACCGGGTGAGGCCGCTATGCTAAACCGGCCATCCTCGTCGGTGATGGTAAATACCTTTTTGTTCTTAACCTTGATGGTTGCCCCTTTTACAGGATTGCCGGCGGAGTCTTTCACCTGGCCGGTGATCTTTCCTCCGTACAGTGTGCCGGCCTGCTGGGCCAGTGTAGATTGTGCGATCGTCAGCAGGAGAAGGAAGAGCAGGGGGATCGTGCGTAATTGGTTCATATAGCGTTAATTTGGGTGTTTAAAATACGTGTCATTTTTACGTTTATTGCTACGGTCAATGACCACGTATCGCAATCGTCACTTCAACGTCGTGAAGGTGGAAAAAAAAATTTTCTTCCTTTCGCCGGATCGTCTCAACTTTTCGATAAAACTTCTCATTTTGCCCCCGGGGTCTATCATTATACCTATATTTACGTACCAAAACGGACGATATCTAATTGATTTATAACGCTTTTATACTTGCCACGCTGCTCCTTCTCTCCACCGGCGCCACCGGTCAGTCCTGGTCTTTTCGTCATTACCAGGTGGAGGATGGGCTCTCCAACAATGCCGTCCTTTGCAGCCTGCAGGATAACAAAGGCTTTCTCTGGCTGGGCACCAAGGATGGGTTGAACCGGTTCGACGGGTATACATTCAAAGTGTTTCGCAATGACCCTGAAGATCCCACCAGCATCGGTAATAATTTTATCCGCAGTCTGTATATGGACAAGGATCACGTCCTTTGGGCCGGCACCGATAAAGGATTATACAGGTATGATGCGACGGATGAAAGTTTTAGTCTTTTGCCTACCCCCTTCATGGCCCAGGTGACGAATATAAAGATGGATAGTGCCGGCAGTCTTTGGTTTATTTGCAACTTCAACCTTTTTAAATATGATATCGCGACCCGGAAGCTGCAGCAGTTCAATGCAGGCAGTTATTTCGAAGCTACCTCCATCTGCACCCTGGCCGACGGCTCCGTATGGGTATCTACTGCTTCCGGTTTGTTGAAAAAATATAACCCTGCTACGGGTAATTTCTCCAGCTACGACCTTTTCAGCCATTCGCCCAAATCTGTGTCCAACTGGATCGAATGTCTCTATGCCGCCAGCGGCGGCAATATCTTCGTGGGCACATCCAATCAGGGTGTAAAAGAATTCAACGCCTCCACTTCAACATACAAAGACATCCTCACCTACAACCCTGACAAGACCGAGATCTTCGCACGCGCCTTCCTCCAAACCTCTCCCAACGAATGCTGGATAGCCACGGAGTCAGGGATCTACATCTACGACCTGCTCACCGGCACATTTGCGCATCTGCATAAGGAATATACCGACCCCTATTCCATCTCGGACAATGCCGTTTACACTTTTTGCAAGGATAAAGAGGGCGGCATCTGGGCCGGGACATATTTCGGCGGCGTCAACTATTTACCCCGGCAGCCCGTCACCTTTAAAAAATATTTTCCCGAAAAAGGCACGAACTCCATCAGCGGCAATGTGGTGAGAGAGATCATCGAGGATAAATACAACAGGCTTTTCATCGGAACGGAAGATGCCGGCTTGAACAAACTGGACACCACCGGTCTGTTCACCAACTACCTGCCCACCGGCACAAAGGATGGCATCTCCTATACCAATATCCACGGTCTGCTGGTGACAGACGACGAGCTTTGGATAGGTACCTTCGAACATGGCCTGGACGTGATGAATATCAACACAGGCAAGGTCATCCGTAAATACTCCAAAGGCAACGACAGCAATATGCTCCGGAGCAATTTTGTCTATTGCCTGTATAGGTCGGCCGCCGGCGAGATCATGGTCGGCACTACCATCGGCGCCTATCTGTATTCCCGGAAGACCAACGATTTCTCCCTGCTGCCGGGCATGCCCCTTCACAACTGGTATACCAGCCTGTTGAAAGATAAGAACGGTGTCATCTGGGCCGCGACCTATGGTAATGGCGTAAATTATTACGACACAAAGACCGGGAAAGCGGGCAACTTCAGCTATCAACAGCAGAATAAGAGCAGCCTTTCCTACGACAGGGTAAACAAGATATTCGAGGACAGCTACGATCATCTATGGTTTGCCACCGAAGGAGGCCTGTGCCGGTGGCTGCCGTCGACCCGCGCCTTTAAAAGATATACCACTGCGGATGGGTTGCCTTCTAACTTTATATTAAGTATCGCCGAGGACGACAACAGGCGGCTGTGGATCAGCACCACCAAGGGCCTGGTCTGTCTCGATATCGGCACTGAGCAGGTGATTGCCGTATATTCCAAGGCCAACGGGCTTCTCAGCGACCAGTTCAATTTCAACTCCGCCTTTAAGGACAGACAGGGCAATATGTACTTTGGTAGTGTAAAAGGACTTATCAGCTTCCGGCCGGGTCAGGCATTGAAGAAGGATTTCTCACCGCCCATTTACATAACGGGTTTCCAGGTGAACAACAAAGAGCTCGTGATCAACAAGAATGAGTCGCCGCTGCACAGGAGCATTACCTTTACCGACAGGATCGTGCTGACCCATAGCCAATCCACTTTCAGCATCAACTTTGCCTCCTTGAGCTACACCGCCCCTGAAATGTCCGAATATGAGTATAAGATGGAAGGGCTGGACGCCGACTGGGTCTATCTGAAGACCAACCGGAAAGTCTACTTTACCAATCTTTCCGCGGGGGTGTATACGTTCAGGGTGAAAACCTTATCCGGTCAGCGGTTAGTACCAGGCCAGTCTCTCCCGGGTCTGTCTAACACCGATCAGCCTAACACTGGTGAGTCTAACACCGGTCAGCCTTCCGCCGGCAGCGAGGAAACCCGGCTCATCATAGAGATCCTGCCGCCCTGGTGGACCAGCCGTTGGGCCTATGTCGGCTATGCCCTGCTGGTTCTTGCCCTGACCTGGTACATCTCCCGGGCTTACCGCTTAAGGTTAAAAGAAAAAGAAAGGAGGAGGATCGAACAGCTGGAAATAGCGAAGGAAAAAGAGCTCTACGAGGCCAAAATGCAATTCTTCACCAACGTGGCGCATGAAATAAAGACACCCCTCACACTGATCAAGGCGCCCCTGGAAAAGGTGATCAGGAGGGCCGGTGATGACCCCTCGATCAAAGACAATCTGCGGATCATGGAAAGGAACACAGGAAGACTGGTGGACCTTACCAATCAGCTGCTCGACTTCCGGCAAACGGAAATAAAAGGGTTCAGCCTGAATTTCACCGAAGCAAATATTTCCGCTATCGCAGAGGAAATTTTCACCAGCTTCAGGCCATTGGCAGAGCAAAAGAGCCTGTCCTTTAGCCTGTATACAGGCACCCGGGATATCTATGCCTACATCGATACAGACGCATTTATAAAAATACTCACCAATCTGCTGAGCAATGCCGTCAAGTATGCACGGTCCAGGGTCGAGCTGCACCTGCTGCCCCTGAAGCCGGCGGACAAATCCTTCGTCATCGAAGTAAAGAATGACGGTTATCTCATACCCATGGAAATGAAGGAAAAGATCTTCGAACCCTTCTTCAGGCTGAAAGAGACCGAGAAACAAAAAGGCACCGGCATCGGGCTGGCTTTGTCATTGTCGCTGACACAGCTGCACAAAGGCACGCTGATGCTAAAAGAGCAGGAGAACGATATGAATGTATTCGCAGCAGAGATCCCATTAAATCAGACAGCATGACCAAGCCGCTTATTTTACTCGCTGATGACAATGAAGAGATACTCGAGTTCCTGGAGCACGAGCTCAATGAAAAATATACCGTGATAAAGGCCTTGAATGGCCAGGAGGCCCTGGAATTGCTGAAGGAGCATGCCGTTCAGCTGTTGATCTCCGATGTCGTAATGCCTGTCATGGATGGATTTGAGCTTTGCAGGGCCGTCAAGACCGATATCGAGCACAGTCATATCCCCGTTATACTGCTGACGGCAAAGAATACCCTGCAGTCGAAGATCGAAGGTCTCGAAATGGGAGCGGATGCATATATAGAAAAACCCTTTTCGCCGGAATATCTCCAGGTGCAGATAGCTAACCTGCTCACCAACAGGAATAAAATAAAAGAATATTTCGCCAGCTCACCCCTCGTGCATATCAAAAGCATTGCCTATTCCAAAGCAGACGAGCTTTTTCTCGAGCACATGAATGACTGCATCCTTGAAAATCTCGAAGACCCCGACCTGGATGTGGAAAAGCTGGCCAGGTTGATGAACATGAGCAAACCCACTCTCTATCGTAAGATAAAATCCCTGTCGGATCTCTCCCCGAATGATCTTATCAATGTTACGCGGCTCAAGCGCGCCGCTGAATTGCTGGCGGAAGGGAAGTATAAGATATACGAAGTGGCTGGCATGGTGGGTTATGCGTCGCAGACCAACTTCGGCAGGAATTTTTTAAAGCAGTTTGGACTGACACCATCGGATTACCTGGCGATGAAGGAGGCGGAGAAGAAGGGGTTGGAGGGGGACAACTGAACCCCCACGCTCGTAGTAACATCCTGATGCACGCAGGACAGGCACTGCCATCTTATAGCGTGACTTCTTATTTGAACACAACAAAAGTAGATTGGGATACATCGGCTTAAAAGCCAAAGGATACATCCGAATTTCTGATTTTTAAGAATGCTTATATGGGAAAAACTCTTGAATCCTGTTGATAGATGGACAGCATCTTACAATGCGCGAGGGGGCAAATGGGGGAACGTATTGATTTAAAGAATAATAATAAATATCAGTATCTCAAAAGAGGTTTTTCTGCAATATAGAAAATCCGAATGATGTTCGAAATCTTTTGCGCTTTCTAACCTACCATTCCTGAAAAAGCTTTCTTAAATTGTAATTATCTCCAGATCTCTTTAAAATCAATTGTAACAGAACAGTTTCCTAAAGGAAACTGATATGAGAATGAATTTCCTTTTCTCTCGAGAAAATAGGCGCCGTCGTTTAACTTGTATACCTCCACTTCCTCTATATCAGGGGCAATGATCAGATAATATGGAATTCCTTGTGACTCATATATGGAATACTTGCTATGTCGATCTTTTAATGCAGTAGCTGGTGACAATATCTCAACTACCAGGGCCGGTGGAAAATCAAGATATTTTTTTGTTATCTCCCCATAAATCACTAACATGTCCGGCTGCAAAATGGTATCATCCGAAATACGATAATCTATCGGTTGATATGCTGCACACTGCTTACAGGCTTTAAGCATCATAGTAAATTCAGCGCCTAATGCCATTGCAATTTTTTGAGATGAATATCTAAAATGGATATGTGGCTTCGCCAATGCACAGGGTGGTAAAATTTACATTGGCATAGACGATAATGGGCATGTCGAAGGACTGGAAGATTACAAACGGCTAATGGATGATATTCCCAATAAAATTGTAAACCATTTGGGAGTACTTGCTGACGTAAATTTGCATAGTAGTAATGGTAAGCACTATATAGAAATCGATGTCGCAGTAAATACCGTACCGGTATCTTATCATGGCATCTATCATTATAGGAGCGGTAGTACAAAGCAGGAACTGAAGGGCAACGCCCTTAACCAGTTTATATTAAAGAAAATGGGAATTTCGTGGGAACAGCGACCAATTCCGGAAGCATCAATAAAAGATATCGATGAGAGCGCGGTCAAATCCTTTGTCAGAAAAGCGTTGGCTAGACAACGGATTTCCGAAAATGCGGTTGAGGCAGATACCCACACTATACTTAGGAATTTAAAATTGATCAGTGAACAGGGAGAATTATTATCTGCCGCCCTATTGCTTTTCGGTAAAGAACCAGATAATTATGCATTAAGCGCGTTTTATAAGATTGGCCGATTCGGTAAGTCACCAGCAGATTTGAAATTTCAGGATATCATCAAGGGGAATATCCTTGATATGGCGGATAAGGTTATGAATATCCTCGATACCAAATACCTTACCCGGCCAATATCCTATAGAGGATTGCAGAGAATTGAAGGGTTGGAATATCCGGAACAGGCATTGCGCGAGGCCATCTTGAACTCTATCATACACAAAGATTACTCACGGACAAGTATTTTTCTGAGCGTATACGATGACAGGTTATCAATTTGGAATCCGGGCGAATTGCCGGATACTTTAACCATTGCAAAACTAAAAGAAAGACATGGATCGGAACCAAGAAACAGGTTAATTGCTAATGTCTTCTTTATGGCTGGGTATATTGAATCCTGGGGGCGCGGTATAGAAATCATGATGGAAGGATGCAAGGACTATAATATTCCTGAGCCACTCATAATAGAAGAGCAAGGGGGATTGACCGTTACTTTCTTGAAAGATATTTATACTCGTGAATATTTGCAGGCACTGAAGCTGAGCGAAAGACAAATTAAAGGCGTTCTGTATGCGAAAGAGAAGGGGGCCATAAAGAATGCAGAATACCAGGCGATCAATAACGTAGGTAGAACGGTTGCTACCGAAGAATTGCAGGACTTAGTCCAGGTGAAAGTGTTGAAAAAAATTGGAACTACTGGAAGATCTGCAAAATATGTATTGGGTAGACCGGAGAATTAACGACTGCTAAACGACCGGAACAATCATTAAACGACCGCTAAACGACCGGAACGACCGGAGGAAATAAGGTTACAAACGTCTAATGTTTTGATAATCAATAATAAAGCGTTTTTCTGCCATAGCTTCAGGCAAATATCAGTATGACACTTTTCACTTTTGAACGACTACTTAATAAAGTCCAATTGGAAAAGGGATTGGATTACTTTGAGAATGGCTGTATCAGCGAACTGGAAGAACGGCAAACGGATAATTGGAGTGCGATAGTTTCTGGCTCGGAAGACTACCATGTGAAGATCAAAATTAAGAAGGATGCTATCGAAAAATGCTCCTGTGACTGCCCGCATGACGTCGACTATTGTAAGCATATAATTTCGGTTTTATATGCAATAAAAGAAAAAAGGGATTTCGTGCCTGGTAAACCGACTGGCAAAGCCACAAAACAGACCAGAAGCTTAGCGCAAAAGCCCAAAGATACCGTTGCCAAAACGGTAAATGGAATACCCGAAAAGGACCTTCGCCAATTTGTTATCGATCATGCAGAAGACGACCGGGAATTCAGGAACATCCTAGTTACACATTTTTCAAGCAACCTTAGTAAGGGAGGCTCTCATTTATATGCCGAGTTAATAAAAAATGCAGTCAAGACTGTGGCAGACCGGCATGGGTTTATTGACTACTATAGCGCTTCAAAAGTAATTCAGCCTATATACCTACTGCTTCAAAAAGCACACGCTGCTTTTGGTCACGGACACTTTTCGGTCGTAGCCGACATCGCATTTGCTGTGATAGAAAATGTTCATGATATGATGACCAATATGGATGACAGCAGCGGAAGCGCAGGAGATTGTATAAAGGATGGGTTTGAGTTATTAACAAAGCTCTGCCAGTCGGATATTCCTTTCGACTTGAAGGAACGTATCTTCAAGGAAGCTGAAAAAGAAGCAAAAAATAAGAAGTACGACTATGCGGGCTTTGATGAATACTGGATTGAAATCCTGGTTCATCCTGCGTACGATCGAAAAAAGGAACAAGAGTTGCTGCGATTGATTGACCAAATGCTGGCTGACTTGGTTATACAAACTTCTGATTGGATAAACGAATTCAATTCCAAGCGGTTGCTCAGGCACAAACTGATCTTGATGCGACGAATGGGGCAAACCGCCGAAGCCGACGCTTTGCGTCTTCGGCATCTGGATATTTCAGAATTCAGAATGGAACTGATTGAAGAAACGTTGGCCAAAAAAGAATACAGTGCCGCCAGGCAGCTCATTTCGGAAGGTATTGCCATAGCCATGAAAAAGGACCATCGGGGAACGATTGTTTCCTATAAGGAAATATTACTGCGGATAGCCAGGGAGCTTAAAGATATAACGTCTGTTCGGGCAATTGCGAAAGAATTATATGCAGGTAGAAATATGGAATATTACCGGATTATTAAACAGAGCTATAATGCACAGGAGTGGCCCGCCATTGCAGAAGGCTTGATTAGCGATCTCCAAAAAATAAACAGACCGATTCCCGGCTTTAGGGGTACTGCCAACGGGGAGGCACTTTCTTCTATTTTCATCGAAGAAGGATACTGGAACAGGTTACTCGAGCTTCTTCAGCAAAACCCACGGCTGGAATTTGTGGAAAGCTATTCAGGGTTATTGGTTGATAAATTCCCGGAAGGATTATTGAACGTATATAGGGAAGCTTTGGTCGGCTATGCTGAACAACACACTGGCCGCAACTACTACGTTACGATCCGGAAAGTATTAAAAAAAATGCAGGGATGGAAAGGAGGGCAAGTAATAGTAAAACAATTGACGGATGAATTCATTCTTCGTTATAAAGCACGAAAAGCCATGATAGAAGAATTAGAGAAGCTTGGAACTCATTCCGCCAAATACTTAAGTTCACCTGATGAGTCCGATAGTCATTAACAAATTGTAAAACAATCCTTGTTCCTGGCAAAATGCCAAGTATTAGAAAATCAGGTACTTAGTTCAGCAATCAACGTTAAATCTCTCAAAAAGAGGTTTGAAAAGTGTCCAATCCGGTTCACAACGACTTCTCAGCTTTGTTGAGGTTTTTTTTCGTTTGGGAGCGGCGCGAGTTTACTCGCGAGAGCGGACACTTCGCCTCAGCCAAATCATCGAGACAATTGAAAAGACATTAAAACCTACTGGGTGAAAGGCCAATGGGAGAGTATTGCGTAGCTAATCCTAACGAGTTACGGTAGCCTCCGAGTATTGTGGGGACTTGCATTTTAGGCTCGGCGTATATGCCGAAAATTAATGCTTGGTGTCAACCGCTCACTGGATTGCGATATTGGCAAACTGGATTCCGCCACCGGCAAAACGCTCCTCTAATTTATATCAGGCTTTGTATATTAGGGCCTGTTCGTCCGGAAAAAAGCGATAGTAGAAATCCTGCTGTAACGGCTGCCGGCCGCAGATCGACGCGGCCTCGCCCTCGTAAGTCTGCGCGGGTGTATCGTCGCCTGGTCGCCGGTTGTTGGGATGAAACCGCAAAAGAATTATTTTTTGAAATAAACCTAAGCTATATGCGCCAAGAACTAACCGAGAAAAAGGCACTCTACCCTCATGCCGCCTGGTATTTTGCAGCCGGCATCCTTATTACCTGGCTGGGTTTTTCCCGATCCTATTTTGCCAGGCTGGGCGCTAATGACATCTATCATCATATCCATGGGGCTACCGCGGGGGCCTGGATGACGTTGCTGATCGTGCAGCCGATTCTTTATCATAAAGGTAAGTTCACCCTTCATCGGAAGCTAGGCAGGGTTGCTTCGTCCATTCTCGTGCCGCTGCTGGTATTAGGTGGACTAAAGATGATGCATTCGATGATGAACAGCGCCACCTTCTATCCGCCGGGGGTGGCTTACCAACTGGCATATGCCGACGCCTGTTCCATCCTGTTTTTTCTCCTCTTCTTTAGCTTGAGTCTCTATAACAGCTCGGATGTGCATGTACATGCCCGGTATATGGCCTGCACGATCCTGGTCTTACTGCCACCGGCCATCGTAAGGGCCTTTTTCTTTATTCCCTGGTTCGACGGTTTTACCAAAGCGCTCAATGCAAGTTATCTTCTTATTGAATTGGCCCTGGTAGTGTTGTTGCTGGATGACAGGCGTTACGGTCCGATCAGGAAGCCCTATCTCGTAGCGCTGCTACTATTTGTTTCGTTGCACCTCACCCTGAACCTGGTGCCACACTGGGACTGGTGGCATGCGGCGATGGATCACTTTGCAGCGTTGTAGGGATCTCAGAATATGCGCCACAGACGGAGTTGTATCTTTTTTAACATATGCATTGTCACCCGGTCCACCGGCGGCGAAGTTCAGAGGAACGGCAGATGCTATTCTGCAAACGGCGGGATGGGATGCCCGGAAAAAACCAAGGCGTGAAATGTTTGTTTGTTCGAAGCAACCCATCGATCATCATGCCCCGTTTATGAGAAGGTAGCTACAACCCGCCGGGAAAATATCCTTCATCAAACAACAATTATCATGAAACAAATTAACGGAGTCTCCGCTGGCATCGTAATGCTCGTACTCGCGTTCAGCGTAAGTGAATGTTCGAAAAAATACAATACGCCGCCGTCCAACCCGACCCCACCCGTTGTATATAGGACAGTGGGTCTTCAGAATAACCCGACCCTGGGGAGCTATCTCATCGATAATAAAGGACGGGCGCTTTATTTCTTTGCCAATGACGTCAACGGATTCAACCATTGCACCGGGGACTGTGCCTTATTATGGAACCCTTATACGGAAGATCCCCTGACCCAGGATGCCATCGATGCCCAGCTTAACATTCGGGATTTCAGCAATGTCCAAATACCGGGAGGTCCGATCCAACTGACATACAAAGGCTGGCCATTATATACGTATACACCTTCAGGAGTGTCGGAAGCGGTTGGAAAGATAGGGGGTGATGGTGTTGCCGGCATCTGGTTTGTCGCCAAGCCCGATTATTCCATCATGCTGGGCAACGATCAATTGATCGGGAATGATGGCAACCATTATAAATCCGATTATACGGTGGGTGATGGCGCAACTACCTATTTCACGGACGCGGTAGGTCGTACTTTGTATGCCTTTAAAAAGGATAGCGCCAATCATAACAAATTCACCAAACCGGATTTTTCGAATGATGCGCTATTCCCGTCATACGATACTGTATCCCTCCACTTTCCATCGATACTCGATAAGTCCCAGTTCACCAGCACCGACTTGTTCGGCAGGAGCCAGCTGACCTATAAGGGATGGCCACTGTATCATGCTGCAGTGGATTCAGATAACCGTGGAAATACGAGAGCAATCAGCAACGGAGGAGCGGGTAAAGTATGGCAGGTCATGGTAAAAGACTTTGCGCCTGCGCCGCGTCCCTGATAGAGTGATACTTTATTCCCCGGCAACCTTCCGGCTTTTTATCATATTTATATCCTCGCGGAGCTCCACCTTTATTTCATTCCCAAGCAGACTCTTGTAGGCAGACCGAAGCCTGGAAGACAAGTCATCGTACAGTGGCAAGTCATTCTCGTCACTTATATAAGCATATAATACTTCTGCAGGAATGTCTATCGCATCAGCCATCTCTTTTACCGTAATATCCGATCCTGCAGCCAGCCCGCAATTCCTGATCAATACCACCGTATGCTTTAAAGACTCCCTGCCGGCTTCCATATGGTGACGGTCGATAAGGCTTGCATAGGCAGACCATAACACCGTCGATAGATGGTTTGTCACTTTCCTCCGGCCATTCAGACAGGCATCGAGTTCCTGCCTGGAAACACCGGCTTTCCGGGCTATCTCTTCGTCGGTAATGTTCATCCCTTTTTCTGTGCCGATCCCTTTTACCAGGGTAATAATGCTTTTAAGAGATCTCCTGTCACTTGCCGTACGTGCAGGTCCATCTTTTGTCAGTGTAGGTTCAGGAAGATGGACCGACGTTGAATGTTCTACCATATAGCTCCTGATATTATAGGCAGCGTTTAGCTTGAACGGCAGGTCTGCCGGTGTCGGAGCTTCCCCATGTAAGTAGGCGTAGAATTGCAGCTCCGGAATGTCCAGCTTCCGGGCCATATCCTTCTCTGTGATGGCCATTCCCTTTCTTTCCTCCACGTTCTTTATCACATCGACGGCATGTTGTAAAGTTTCCCTGCTGTTTTGCATATGTATGTTATCTGCATCCTAAAGGTAAAACTTTACCACAATTTCCACGATCTAAGGAGCCGTCAACATACCGCTGGCGGTGATTGTATTGGACGGTCCTCCCAGGTCACCTGAAAACGAGACACTACAGAATGTGACTCTCAGCTTTCCTCCCACATGGGATACATACACTTGTCCGGTGCCCGATTGGAAATAGACACTTTCGTAGGTAGAGCTGATGAATACCGTGTACAGGTCGTTCTGGTCAAATGCTATCGAGGGGCTGATATTATAGGCGCCGTCCTCCGGGTCCTTGTTGTTCCAGTAAGGATTGAAGTAAATATTGAAATCCGGGTAGCCATAAGACGTATTGGCGCTAAGGTCCATACGGTTCCAGCTGGGGTCCAGCCCCCAATTGCAGGATCCAAAGGTAATGTCCGGGATAGCCGAAAAGGTGACCGTATTGTTCGTAGGCGTGCAGGGTGCAGCGACGGCTTTATTGATAACGGAAATATAAACAGAATCAAAGTGAGTGGCACAGTCCGGGTAGCTGACGACAAGGTAATACCAGCCTTCATCATATTTGGTGCAGGAAGGTATAAATACGCCATCCGTATTGGATATTTCATTCAGGGAATTCGTGGTCCTCCAGGAATAAAGCCCAAGAGGGGTCATATTGGTGCCAAGCTTGATGGTATCTCCGACGAAATAAGACTTTTTGGCGCCGGTGATCTTCACCTGGGGTATCTGGGCGCAGTTGTCGGTAGAGGATTTCTTGCATCCTACTGAAAGGATAAAGAGAAACAAAGCTAACGGTAGGGTTAAGTGCCGGGTCATAGTTAAGGATATTGAATGCTGTGTAAACGCAGAAAGATACATTTTATTACGTCCTCATGGAAGCCTGATAAATGCAACAGCGCCGTCTGATCTGCACTTATTTGCCTAACGGATCGCTTATACGCTAAATCATTGCATTTATCAGTTGGCCCCCTTTCTCACCGCATTATTTGTTAATTTTATTCTACCCCCACCTCAACCTGTCGCATTAACCATTAAAACCTTTCGCATGAAAAAAAAATTTACCCGCACGGGGCTTCTTATGCCCATTCTCCTATGCTGTATCTTAGTCCATGGCCAACAGGTAGCAAAGTATTACAATTATTCTGGATTTGGTCTCGTCGGGTTTTATGAGTTCCGGCCCGCGCAATATGGCAACCAGCATCATCCCCTGATCATATTCCTGCATGGCGCAGGCCAGGTAGCCAAAGACACCTCCCATCTGAGTAAAGTACTGGAAGACGGTCTTCCAAAAATAATTGCCGCCGGCGCCTCCATGAAATTCGGTAATGATGCATTCGTGGTGCTGTCGCCTCAAACAGGAAGCAACTGGGATCCCATACAAGGCGGTGAGTACTGGAAAATAAAGGCCATGCTGAAATATGCCAAAGACTCACTGCAGATAGATACGAACCGGATCTATATCACGGGGTTGAGCCTGGGCGGCGGCGGAGTCTGGGACGTTATTACTTATGATACGAATGACATCAAATTATTCGCGGCGGCCGCACCGATCGCAGCGATCAGGCCTAACCCCGACTCCGGGTACTGCCGTATCGCTAAATTCCATATACCCGTTTGGGCCTTCCACAATGATGGTGACGGCGGATTGACAAGTGCGTATAATACAAAGGATATCATTGGTCATATCAATGCCTGTACCCCAGGTCCCAGCCCCCTTCCGCGAGTGACCTATTATGCTTCGTCTGTCCACGATGCCTGGGACAGCGCCTACGACACCGTGCATCGTGCAAAGGCACTCTCAACAAGCTCGGATTTTGTAAGCAATGCCAACCAGGATACTATAAATGTATTTGAATGGTTCCTGCAGCATACCCGGCAGACTACTATTCCACCGTCCAATCAACCACCCGTTGCTGTCGCAGGCGCCGACACCACCATCACCCTCCCGGCAGACTCCATCATACTGAACGGCAGCGCCTCGCATGACAATGACGGCACTATCACCTCTTATGCATGGATAAAGGTCAGCGGCGGCAGCGCCACCATCGTCCATCCCGGCAACGCCACTACTATCGTAACAGGACTGACCCAGGGAGTATACCAGTTCCTGCTGACCGTCACCGATAACAACGGCGCCTCCAGCTCAGACACCGTCCAGGTAACCGTGAACCCGGCGACATCCAGCCCCTATTACGGTATGGACAGCGTACTCCTCATGGGTAGATATGCATTGGTCAAACGTCCAACCGAAGATCCGTCCTACACCATGACTAAGAAATACCCGCTGATCATCGAGATACCGGACCAATCCGAATATGGCGATGCGGCTTCCCCGGGAGTAACGGCCTTATTCAACAGCGGAACGCCCAAGCTCCTGAAGAACGGGGTGAATATCTATCCCAATGATAAGAATGGCCATCCCATCTATTATATTGCCATAAAATATCAGCCTAACAGCTATAACGATCTTACCATCCCCGACGGCTTCTCCCAGCTCTGGGATACCATCATGGCCCAGTATCCGGTGGATACCGCTAAAGATGCCCACGGTAAATATAAATATGTCATGCTGGTAGGCGTGGCGAAAGGAGGGGCTACCGTGTTTAATTTCACCAACTGGAATAGCTCGATGACTTATGGTGGAAATGGCTCTTATCGGGCGCTGAACCTGAAGAACATCGTGACCTCCGCTTCATACGACCTGCAAGGCGACACTGCCCTCCTTACCCCAGCTGCCTGGGCCAGGCTGAACAACAAACGCTTACGGTTCTTCGAGATGAGTCCGCCACAAAATGACGCTCAGGGCATCTACAACAGCATCGCCGCCTATAGCAATGCATCCGAGATCCAGTTCCAGCTCACCGGCCTCACCAGCAGCCAGGTAGTGGATTCGCTATACAGCCCTTACGGCACGAACGACTCCATCAATATTTACAAAATGCTGGTGGATGATACCACAACGTTCGGTCTGGCAAGCATGCCGCAATCAAAGACTGGCCTGACCCAGCCGCTGACAGGGACGATAGATGCCGGCGCGACAAGCATCATCGTTTATCCCAACCCTGTAAGAGACCTGGTACACATCGCCGCCGGCGCGGGCACCCGGTCCATCGGGCTGTACAGCACCGAGGGTAAAAAGCTGGCCCTATCCGCCGCACCGGTACAGCAAGGCAGCGAGGTGGTACTTAATATTTCATCCCTGGCCAGGGGCATTTACTTCCTGCATGTAAAAGGCATGGATGGAACGATCCGCATCACGAAGGTGGTGAAACTGTAACGAAATAAATATGCCGGATGAGCCCAGGGGATGGCTCATCCGGCCTTTTATACCAAAATAGCCGACTTGTCCGCCGGCTCGCCGCCTTTCAGCAGCACATCGATATTGGCCAACGTCACCTGGGCTATCTGTGTCATCGCCTCTTCCGTGAAGAAAGCCTGGTGCCCTGTAATGAGCACATTGGGAAAGCTCATGAGCCGCTGTATCTCATCATCGTCGATGATACTGCCGGAAAGGTCCCTGAAGAAAAGGTTCTCTTCCTGCTCATACACATCGATGCCCAACGCCCCTACTTTTCTTTCTTTCAATGCCCGGATTACGTCCGCTGTGCAGATCAGCCCGCCACGGCTCGTATTGATCAGGACGACGCCCGGCTTCATTTCCTTCAGCGTGTCTTTATTGATAAGATAATGGTTCTCCTTCGTCAGGGGACAATGGAGGGATAATATGTCCGACTGTTCCAGCACCTCCCGCAGGGGAAGATAGGTCACACCTGCCTCCTCCAGCCCTCTGTCGGTCACAATATCATACGCGATGATCCGGGCGCCGAATCCTCGCATGATGGAACAAAATGCCTTGCCGATCTTCCCCGTACCGACGACCCCCACCGTCTTCCCATAGATATTGAACCCCAGCAGACCGTTGAGGGAAAAGTTCTGTTCTCTTACCCGGTTATATGCTTTATGTGTCTTCCGGACAAGCGTCAACAGCATGGCCACTGCATGCTCCGCCACGGCTTGCGGCGAATAGGCAGGGACCCGGCATACCCGAAATCCGTATTCTTTTGCAGCCTCCAGGTCCACGTTGTTGAAGCCTGCACATCGCAGGGCGATGATACGCACGTGCCTGGATGCCAGCGTACCAACGACCTCCCTGGTGAGCTTGTCATTGACGAATACGCACACCGCGTCAGTGCTTTCAACAGCGTTCACGATATGCCTGCCCAGGTGGGTCTCGAAATAGTCAAGCTGGAAGCCATAAGGCCCGTTATGACGGTCGAAAAATTCCCTGTCGTAAGGCTTTGCGGAAAAGAAGGTGATCTTCATGCATGTTCATTTATTTTCCGGCAGTGTTCTATATGACGCACGTATTTTTTATCTTTCATAGTGAAAGCGGCATTGCAAGACATGAAGCTGTTTGTCTTTTATTGCATAAACCAGTCTATGCTCATCCATAATCCGCCTGCTCCAGAATCCAGTATATTTTCCCTTGAGCGGCTCTGGCTTCCCTATACCTTTAAAAGGATTTCTAAGGCAATCTTTAATCAGGTCGTTAATCTTTTGCAGGATTTTTTTATCAGTCTCTTGCCAATATAAATAATCTTCCCAGGCATGCGTCTGCCAAACCAATTCCATTATTTCTCGATTAGCTTGTGTTTGGAGGATTTACCCAAATGCATTTCTTCAATGGCCTCATCGAGTCGCTTTTGATTGGCCTTACTGCTTACCAGGTGAAGCGTTTCCTGAATGGAATTATATTCCTCGAGAGACATCACCACTACATTTTTGCCCTTGCTTCTCGAAACCAGAACGATCTCGCTATTATCATTAACCATATTCAGGTTTTCAGCGAGATTATTACGGAACTCGGTATAATTTACAACTTGCATAAAATTAAGTACTTAATTAAGTACGAATTTAAGACTTTTTTTTGAAGTCTTATAAGGTTCTTTTAAATGAGATTATAAGTTTATAAAAACCAACGACTTACAATTGGGTTTGGACCCACGCCCGGTTTCTATATCCTATGATAAAAATTCTTCTTTCGTTCAAGCACCAGGAAAGAATTGTATTTCCCTTTCCTGTCACGTATGAATGTAACATCTACAGGCGTATGATCATCGATGAAGAAAGCATCCTCCCTGAAAGCCTTCAAAGTAAACGTATGGTTGCTGGTCTTTGCATGCAGTCCATCTTTATCCGTACTGATCACCACCGTATCGCCGTCCTGGCTCAGGTAGGTTCCCGTGTACTCCTTTAGTTTCGCAGCGTCCACAGACGTTTCCCTGAACATAAATTTCTTTTGCGCCAGCATCCATTGATAAACACTGTCATTATTATATGTCCTCTCCCAGCTATTGTGCTCCAGGTCAGGATATACCGTAAATTTAACGTCCGGGTTATATTCCTTTGCGGCCCTGATCATTTGTGAGTCCTGGGCAACAGGTACATTTTTATCCAGCGCTCCGTGAAAACACCAGATCGGGATATGCCGCAGCTGC
>Ga0105240_10000606_pt1 | contig 66467 bp, 59 predicted proteins | sample KBSC54metaG_FD_80426 | JGI IMG/M metagenome (GOLD analysis project Ga0105240, IMG submission 80426) | Corn rhizosphere microbial communities from Kellogg Biological Station, Michigan, USA - KBS C5-4 metaG | ecosystem: Host-associated > Plants > Roots > Rhizosphere > Soil | place: Michigan, USA... | reverse complement strand
GTTCAATTGGAGAATATCGTACATAAAATGACTTGAGAGTTGAAAACTATTCTCAAACAGAGGGTCTGTCTTGTTGAGAAAAATGAAATGAAATTTTGATTAAAAATGAACAGAATGAGTTAATACTGATGAGCTGTGAGCATTGGAAAAGGAAACTAATCAGCTTAATTCCACTGCAATTTTAATATAAAAAAATAAAAATAAAAACTTTTTTTTCAAATAGACTGAAATTCAAGGCTTTTTTAGCTCAAATTTTTATGCGCTCACAACTTCTATTCCGACCCGTCAGCGTCGTTCGCTTTTCTTCCTGTTTAGGGTCTTTCCCCCGCTTGCTCTATATTTGTCCCACTAAAAATCTTTACAGAGACCATGTTTAACACAAGAGTGAAGGTAAAAGAGCTGCTGGCTACGAGTCCAAAAAACCAGGAAGTGATCGTAATGGGATGGGTGCGAACCTTTCGCAATAACCAATTCATCGCGTTGAATGACGGTTCTACCAATAACAACATCCAGATCGTAATAGAGTTGGGTGCTTTTGACGAAAATATTCTTAAAAAGATCACGCCGGGCGCCAGCCTGAAGGTAACCGGGCAGCTGATCGCCTCCCTCGGGAAGGGTCAGAGTGTAGAAATAAAGGCAAAAATTGTAGATATTCTGGGCGAATGTAATCCGGAGAAATACCCTTTACAGCTAAAGAACAGGCCGAGCCTGGAGTATCTGCGGGAGATTGCGCATCTCCGTTTTAGGACCAACACATTTGGTGCGGTATTCCGTATCCGGCACTCGCTGGCTTTCGCCATCCATAAATTCTTTAACGAACGGGGCTTTGTCTATTTGCATACTCCGATCATCACGGCCTCCGACGCGGAAGGCGCAGGTGAAATGTTCCGGGTGAGCACGCTGCCCTTCGACAATCCGCCCCGGAAGGAGGACGGCTCCATCGATTTCACCGAGGACTTCTTCGGTCGCGCCACCAATCTCACGGTCAGCGGTCAGCTCGAAGGCGAGCTCGGCGCCACGGCCTTTAGCGAGATCTATACTTTCGGACCTACTTTCCGCGCGGAGAACTCCAATACTGCCCGCCATCTCGCGGAATTCTGGATGATCGAGCCGGAGATGGCCTTCTGCGACCTGGAAGACAATATGAACCTCGCGGAGTCTTTTATCCGCTATCTCATCCGGTATGTCATGGACAACAACCGGGAGGACCTGGAATTCCTGGCTACGCGGCTGGCGGAGGAGGAAAAACAAAAGCCCCAGGCCGAACGCAGCGAGATGGGTCTCATCGAAAAATTAGAGTTCGTGGTGAACAACGATTTCGAACGCATCACCTATACCGAGGCCATCGACATCCTGCTGCAGTCCCCCGCCTATAAAAAGAAAAAATTCCAGTACGAGGTAAAATGGGGTATCGATATGCAGAGCGAGCACGAGCGCTACCTGGTGGAAAAGCATTTTAAAAAGCCCGTCATCGTCACCGGTTACCCCGCCGCCATCAAGGCCTTCTATATGCGACAGAATGAGGACGGCAGGACGGTAGCGGCGATGGACATCCTCGTTCCCGGTATCGGCGAGATCGTCGGTGGCTCTCAGCGCGAAGAACGCCTCGAAAGGCTTGAGACGAGGATGAAAGAGATGCATATTCCCACAGAAGAAATGTGGTGGTATCTCGATACACGCCGTTTTGGAACGGTACCGCACGCCGGCTTCGGCCTCGGATTTGAGCGCATGATGCTGTTCGTGACCGGGATGACGAATATACGCGACGTTATTGCGTTCCCGCGGACGCCCAAAAGCGCGGAGTTTTAGAAGGACCCCGGTTGCGGGCCAGGTTCAATGAATTTATGGAATTGGGGGGCTCTGCCGTCTTATAGGTAAATCATCTATTTTATGGCAGAGCTCAACACCCCTGCCGGCGGATCCCATAACAGGAGAGGAGGCCGGCGCTGTAAGAAATTGTCCACCCGTGTCGATATGACCCCTATGGTGGACCTCGGATTCCTGTTGATCACCTTTTTTGTTTTTACCACTACGATGTCGAGGCCGAAGGCGCTGGAGGTGAAGAAGCCCGCCGACGGCGATCCTACAAAGTATGGCGCTAATGCTACGCTTACCCTTGTCCCACTGGCGGACAACAAGGTCTTTTACTACAATGGCGAGTTTTCGGAGGCGCTGCGCAATGGCAGCTTTGGGACGGTAAAATACGGTCTCAATGGGGGTGTCGGCGATATCATCCGGGACAAGCAGACGGCAATGGACCGCTACTACAAGGGTGGGAGAAAAGAGATGATGCTTATCATCAAACCCTCGTCGGAAGCCAGTTACGGCAATGTGGTGTCGCTGCTGGATGAGACTCTCATCAACGATATAAGACGATACGCACTCGTGGACCTGACCCCGGAAGAGAAGTCCGGTATTTCTTCAAAAATTCTTTAACTTTAGCGTCCACAAAAAAAATTGGATATCATGGCCATTCCTACCGTCGACCTCGCCCAGTTCTCAGGAACACCACAGCAGAAAGCAGCTTTCGTGGACGCGCTCGGATCAGCGTATGAGGACGTAGGGTTCGTAGCCGTAAAGAACCATGGTATTCCCGACTCCACCATCGAAGCGCTCTATACGAACACCAAAGAGTTCTTCTCCCTGCCCCAGGAGATCAAACGGAAATATGAAATTCCCGGGCTCGCCGGCCAGCGCGGCTATACTTCTTTCGGAAAAGAACACGCGAAGGGCAGCACGGCCCCGGATCTGAAAGAGTTTTTCCAGTTCGGGCAGACGGTGGAAGACAATGACCCGATAAAAGCCGAATACCCCGACAACGTCGTCGTATCGGAGATAAAGCTATTCAGCCCCACTTTCGCCGATGCCTACCGGTCTTTTGAAAGATCAGGTTCGGCGCTGCTGCAGGCGATTGCGATCTATCTGGGACTGGACGAGCACTATTTTGATCAATATGTTCATAATGGCAATTCGATCCTGAGGGCCATTCACTATCCCCCCATAAAAGAAGAGCCGAAGTCCGCCATCCGCGCCGAGCAGCACGAGGATATCAACCTCATCACCTTATTGATCGGGGCCAGCGCAGACGGCCTCGAGATCCTGTCCAAACAGGGCTCCTGGGTACCGGTGACCTCGCTTCCCGAACAGATCGTTGTCAATGTCGGAGACATGCTCCAGCGGCTGACCAATAACAAGCTGCGCTCTACCACCCACCGCGTGGTTAATCCTCCCAGGGAGAAATGGGGCACCTCGCGCTTCTCCATTCCCTTTTTCTTACACCCCAAAAGCAGTATGAGCCTGGCCTGTCTGCCCAGCTGTATCGACGCGGCGCATCCAAAGGCTTATCCCGACGCAACGGCCGGCGAATACCTTGACGAACGCCTGAGGGAGATCGGACTGAAGAAATAGAGGAGTAGATCACTGGTTCAGGTATCAGACAAGATCCCAGGACCATTCGGGATACTTCTGCTCAGACATGAAGAAGATAGAGGATCAGCCATGCGGCTACGGCACCTGCCAGGAAACATAGGATCAGCTTAATCAAAGAAATAGCCATTTAGGGGTTATTATAACTGTCTTTGGTCAATTATGCAGTTTGTTTTAGGTCGGCTGGGAGACGCAAACATACTACAATTTACCTCTCGTTTTAATCCTTTTTTAATCTTTTATGCCCCGTCGCGACCAATCAACCGCTTCGGTCGCCGGGCGAGGGGTGGCATTCAACCGTTTATGGGTTTGTATCGCCACTCATCCTTACATTACCTGCCTATAAAAATTACCTTCCCAAAAACAGTACTTTGTGTTGCATAGTACTGAAAAACGACATATCTTTGGTTTGTGAATCGGGAACCCGGTTCGCCGAACCCCGGGGAGCCGCTCCGGTGGAGCGAAAGACGAAGGTTTTATTGACACAAAAAAACAGAGCGTATGAATATCGAGAACACCCAGAGCCAAATGCGCAAAGGCATCCTGGAGTTTTGTATTCTCTCCGTTATCAGGCGCGGCGAAGCTTACCCCTCCGACATTGTGGAAGAGATGAAGGCCGCCAATCTGAATATCCTGGAGGGAACCCTTTACCCCCTGCTGACACGGCTAAAGAATGCAGACATGCTCACCTACCGCTGGGTAGAAAGCAACTCGGGACCGCCCCGGAAATATTTCTCGCTGACGCCAAAGGGAGAGGCCTTCTACGGCGAGCTGCAGGCCACCTGGAACGAGCTGGCGAATGCGGTCCACACCCTAACTAATAATAAGTCCGTCCTATAAGACCCCTATCCAACTCAAACTCCAACCTCCAAATACAAGAACATGAAAAAGATCATTAATATAAACTTTCATAGCCGGGTGATCCCTATCGAAGAGAGTGCCTATGAGATACTGCAAGAGTACATCAGTAGTCTCCGCCGGTATTTCGCCAATGAAGAAGGCCGCGACGAGATCATCGGCGACATCGAGAACCGCTTCGCCGAACTTTTCTCGGAGACGCTGAAGAAAGGAGCCGCCTGCATTACCGATGCCGACGTCAACACCATCATCGCGAGCATGGGCCGTCCCGAGGAATTTGAAGGAGAGCAAGCCCCTCAGCCCGAAACGACCGCTGCTGCTGGCAGCCAGCCGGCAGGCGCAGGACCCAACTGGCAGTATGGCAATGCCACCGAGGAACCCCGCCGTCTGTACCGGGCCGAGAACGACAAGATACTCGGTGGCGTCTGCGGCGGTCTGGCCAGTTATCTCCGCCTTGACCCGGCCATCGTCCGCATCATCTTTGTGCTGATCACGTTTGGATGGGGCGCAGGCTTCCTGCTCTACCTCGTTCTGTGGATCGTGCTGCCCACCCGGTCGGTGCCAGTGGTTGCCCGCAAACGGCTGTACCGCAATTCGAATGACCGCGTCATCGCCGGTGTAGCAAGCGGTCTGGCCGCCTATTTTCATATCGACGTCTGGATCCCCCGCCTGGTCTTCGCCCTTCCCCTGATCCTGGGCATTGTAACCTCTATAATTAATCATATCACGTGGTGGCACTGGTACGGACCAAGCTTTGTCACCGGCGGTTTTGGCGGTACCCTGTTCATTACCTATATCGTGCTGTGGATCGTTCTGCCTGAGGCCGTTACCGCTTCCGAGAAGCTGGAGATGCGTGGGGAGAAGGTCGACCTGGAGTCGATCAAGAACACGGTGAAGAGCGATCTCGAGACCTTTAAAGGACGCGCCAGGGAGATGGGCAACGAGATGGGGGAGCGTTTTTCGCAGGTGGGACAGCAGCTGAAGCAGGGCACTCAGAACTTCGCTGCTGAGGCGGGTCCGGTGATCCGGAAGGGCAGCAACGGTTTTGGCCACGCGATCGGCGTGCTCTTCAAGGCCTTCTTCCTCTTCATCGCCGGCATCATCACCTTTGCGCTGATCACTGTCCTGGCGGCCATGGCCTTCCGCGGCGACAGCATCCTGCACCTGAAGGGCTATGTCCTCGAGGGCTTTTGGCAGAACTTTCTGGCGTGGACCGCGTTTGTCCTTTTCCTGGTCATCCCCGTGGTCGCCTTGCTGACCTGGTTGATCCGCCGCATCACCGGCGTCCGTTCGAGGAATCACTACCTCGGCTATACTTTCGCTACCCTGTGGGTGATCGGCCTGTTCAGCACGATCGTCCTGGGCGGCATGATCATGAGCAATTTCCGCGCCCGCCAGCACGTAGAGGAGGCCGTACCTATGGTCCAGCCGACCCATAACAAGCTGATCGTCCGCACAATGGAAAACACCAACCGTTTTGACGACACCGACTGGTGGTCCGATCTCGACTTCGGGAAGCATAGTCCGTTGTACAGTATCAGCGAAGACAGTTTTTTGCTGACGACGGTCCGTCTACGGGTACTGAAAAGCGAAGACTCCGCCTACCATGTCCAGCTGATCAAGCTCAGCCGTGGCAGCAGCGCCACCAGAGCCAGAGAGATCGCCAGCCATATCGAGTTTCCCGTCAGTCAGAACGACAGCATCCTCACCCTGCCCCAGGGGTTTGCCATCAGCAGCCACGAAAAATTCCGTAACCAGCAGGTCCTCGTCGAGGTGGCTGTACCAGTCGGCAAACGCATCCTGATCAGCCGGAGCGTGGAGGACTACCGCTGGTTCACTATCAACCCCAATAACCGGCACGTACGCTGGAGTAACCGCAACTGGAATATGGACTGGGACAGGGATATCGACGACGAGGACAGCTATTCCTGGAGCAGCAATGTGGAATACGTGATGACGCCGACCGGCCTGAGCCGTACGGGCGCGGATGGGCATAGCTACCGATTCAAGAAGAAGAATGACGACGAGGAAGATATGTATAAGGAAAGGCCCGAAAGACCGGAGAAAGCTGAAAAGCCTGAAAAGGCGGAGAAGCCCGGGAGCAATGACGGCTACCGCTACAAAGGTCCCGGAGGCAGTGCTCCGAAGGCTACCGATACGACGAGTCCTAAAAAGACGGCCCAGGTAACAGAGAAGGAAGAGGCCATGATACAGCCCTATCCTCTGCTGGCCATTTTTAACTCATAATGTCCCGCCGGGGGTCGACGCCCCGGCAACAAAGAGCATCGTTGGTTGAAGTTGGAACATAGTCCCCCGTCTCCACGGGGGGCTTCTTTGTTAGGGGGAGACCAGCTTTTGTCCCTTCCCCTTCAAATCTTACCAAGAAAACCGATATTTGCGGCTCAAAACCCACTTCACTACATGAAGACCACTCCCTTTACAAAGAAGCACGAGGCGCTCGGAGCCAAGATGGTTGAGTTCGCCGGCTACACCATGCCTATCAGCTATACCGGCATCAACGACGAACACCAGGCCGTACGCTCCAATGCCGGCGTCTTCGACGTAAGCCATATGGGCGAATTTATTATAAAAGGGGAGAACGCCCTCGATCTAATCCAGCGTGTCACGACCAACGACGCCGCAAAACTCACGGCAGGCAAGGCCCAGTACAGCGCCCTGACCAATGACAAGGGCGGCATCGTGGATGATCTGATCGTTTATTGCATCGAAGAGAACCAGGTCTATATGCTGGTGGTCAACGCTGCCAACATCGAAAAGGACTGGAAATGGATCGTCAGCCACAACACCCGCGATGCCGAGCTGCATAATATTTCCGACAAGACCTGTCTGCTGGCCATACAGGGTCCCAACGCGACCCGTATGATGCAGGCACTGACGGATATCGATATTCTCAATCTCACCTATTACACATTTGCCAAGGGCAAATTTGCCGGGGTGGACAATGTCCTGATCAGCGCAACGGGCTATACCGGCGCGGGGGGCATTGAGATCTATTTTGAGGATAAGGACGACGCGGCAGACAGGATATGGGACAAGATATTCGAGGTCGGCGGTCCCCAGGGGCTCAAGCCGATCGGACTGGGAGCCCGCGACACCCTCCGGCTGGAGATGGGCTACTGTCTCTATGGTAACGATATCGACGACTCGACCTCACCGCTCGAAGCCGGCCTGGGCTGGATCACCAAGTTCACCAAGGACTTTACGGCCCGTGCGATCCTCGAGCAGCAGAAGGCGGATGGTATCCAGCAAAAGCTGGTGGGCTTCGAGATGATCGACAGAGGCATCTGCCGCCACGACTATGAGATAAAGGATTTTTCCGGAGCGACGATCGGCAGGGTCACGTCCGGAACCCAGAGCCCGACGCTTGGAAAGGCGATCGGCATGGGCTATGTCCGGCCGGCTTTCGCGCGTATCGACTCCCAGATATTTATCAAGGTCAGGGACAAGCTGCTGGTCGCCAAGGTAGTGAAGCTCCCGTTCAGCTGATAAAGGACCCCGGACCGGGGTGGTTTTGCTTTTGGAATGATTTTTTCTTGGAAAAGGACGTCTATATCCAACACCCAGCTAAAATGCCAACCATTCACCTTACGACCTTTATCGCAGCCCCGGCCGAACGGGTGTTTGACCTCGCCAGAAGCATCGACCTTCACCGGAAATCGATGGCCCATACCCAGGAAGAAGCCATTGCCGGAACAACCTCGGGACTTATCAAGCTGGATGAGACGGTTACCTGGAAGGCAAAGCACTTTGGAAAGGTCAGGGTCCTCAAGTCCAGGATCACGGAAATGAAGCCCCCCTTCTCCTTTACCGATGAAATGGTAGACGGCGATTTCAAGAGCATCCGGCACGAGCACCATTTTAAACGCATCGACAACGGAACCCTCCTGATCGACCTCTTCCACTTCGAATCACCCTACGGGGGATTGGGCCGCCTGCTCAACCGGATATATCTCACCAACTACATGAAACGCCTGCTGGAGGCACGCAATCAGTCGATAAAGGAATACGCTGAATCTGAGAAGTGGAAATTTATTTTGGATAAATAAAATGTGCAGGAAATACCCTTTTTGAAATTTAGGGTATTTCCTGCAAAAGTCTAATGTCTGTCCTTCGGACGAAACTCCTGTGGAGTTTCTTTATAAGACGCCGATCCCCTACATTTGCGGACATAGACTATGACAAATTCCAAACCCAGTTTACATACTGCTCTGTCCCCTGCCTTGCTGCATTTGTATGATGTCAACCACGCGATCGTGGTGATCATCGACGTCCTCCGCGCAACATCTACGATCGCCACGGCCCTATACAACGGAGCCAAATGCGTCATCCCGGTAGACAGTGTCGCGAAGTGTATCGAGCTGGGCAGGCAGATCGACGGCATCACCGCCGGCGAGCGTGATGGCATGATCGCTGAAGGGCTCCAGCACGGCAACTCCCCATTCGAATACCCCAAAGAGTTTATCAATAACAGGACCCTGGTCCTGACCACGACCAACGGCACCAAGCTGCTGCATATGGCCCTCGACCGGGGGGCCGGCCAGATCGTCACGGGGTCGTTCCCGAACCTTGGATCGGTATGCGACTATTTAATTTCTCAGAACCAACCCGTTGTGCTGGGTTGCGCCGCCTGGAAGGACCGCGTCAACATCGAAGACCTGCTTTTTGCCGGCGCCGTTATCGACCAGGTGAAGGGGCATTTCTCGATCAATTGTGATTCGTCGCAGATGGCGGAGACCGTTTACGGGCAGGCGAAGGGGGATCTTTTTGGCTTTATGCAGGCCAGGGATGCGTCGCACTACCACCGGCTGATGGGTTTTGGGCTGGAAAAGGATATCCGGTACTGTTTGACTCCCGATGTGGCGAATGTGCTGCCGTTGTATGAGAATGGGAAGTTGATTGTGCTTTAGACGGCGTGAACCGCGCGGTTCACAACCGCCGCAGCGTCTTTCCTTATTTCGTAACAGTCAACGGACTCAACGTCGTACATTTGCCCCCTTGTACCATGGATATTTCGTTTGAATAAGAACAACCTCCATATCGCGCTGGTGGGCAATCCCAATAGCGGGAAAAGCTCGCTCTTTAACGCGCTGACGGGCCTGAACCAGAAAGTAGGCAATTTTCCGGGCGTTACCGTAGACAAGAAGACCGGCATCAGCCAGCTGGCCCCCGGCCTCTCCGTCAATATCGTCGATCTTCCCGGCACCTATAGTCTCTACCCCAAACGGGCCGATGAATGGGTCACCTATAAGGTGCTCCTGAACCAGGACCCCTCGGTTCGCGCTGATATGGTCGTCCTGCTTGTCGACGCCAGCAACCTCAAACGAAACCTCCTGTTCTGCTCCCAGATCATCGACCTGAAGATACCAGTGGTCGTAGCCCTCACCATGATGGACCTCGCCGCCCAGAAGGGTATCGAGATCGACGTGGACGGGCTGGAGAGGGAGCTCGGTATCCCGGTGGTGGCGGTCAACCCCCGGAAGAACAAGGGTATTCCCCAGCTGAAGAAGATCGTCGAGCTGCGTACCCGCCAGCTGCGGCAGGCGCCGCCCAGGGCCTTTATCGACAACCAGGCGCTGGCAACAGGGGCCATCCAGGACATTCGCAAGCTGTTTCCCGACGCGAGCGACTACATGGCGATCCACTACCTCATCAACCACGAACATTTCGATTTCAAGCCGGAGATCCAGGACAAAATAGAGAACATTGAGTCGGCGCACGCCTTTAACCACACGCGTATCCAGGCTGACGAGATCCTGCAGCGCTATGGCCGCATCAAGCAGATCATGCACCATACCGTGGCGGAGCCCGATCCCCTGGAAAAGACCTTATTCACCGAAAAGCTGGACAAGCTCTTCCTCAACCGGACCTGGGGTTATATTATTCTTTTAGGGGTCCTTTTCCTCTTGTTCCAGAGTGTCTTCTGGATCGCCCAGTACCCCATGGACGCTATCGACTGGACCTTCTCCCAGCTGGGCGGCTGGCTGAGCCACCTGCTGCCGGATACCTGGTGGAGTGACCTGCTCGTCAACGGACTGCTGGCCGGCCTGAGCGGCATCCTTGTTTTCGTTCCCCAGATCATGATCCTGTTCGGGCTGATCACCGTGCTGGAGGATACGGGGTATATGGCGAGGATCAGTTTTTTGACGGACAAGCTCATGCGGAAAGTGGGCCTCAACGGAAAAAGCGTCATGCCGATGATCAGCGGCTTCGCCTGCGCCGTCCCGGCCATCATGAGCACCCGCAACATCGAGAACAAAAAGGAAAGGCTGCTGACCATCCTCATCACCCCGCTGATGAGCTGCAGTGCCCGCCTCCCCGTCTATACCATGCTGCTCGCCCTCGCCATCCCGCGCAAACACGTTTTTGGCTTCCTGAGCCTGCAGGGGCTGGTGATGATGGGACTCTATATGCTCGGCCTGGTAATGGCCATGACCGTCAGCTACGTGGCGAAATGGTTCATCCACATGAAGGAGAAAAGCTTCTTCATTCTGGAGCTGCCCATCTATCGCGCGCCCCGCTGGAACAACGTCGTCGTCACCATGGTCAACAAGGCTAAGATCTTTGTCGTGGACGCCGGAAAGGTGATCATGGTCATCAGTCTCATCCTCTGGTTCCTCAGCTCGCTGGGCCCGGGGCATACCATGGAAACCGCCAAGGCCCAATACGAGCTCCGGATACAGCAGCACCCCGACCAGGCCCCCGAGCTGGAAAGGGCCAAACAGGCCGCCATCCTCGAGAACTCCTATGCCGGCCATCTCGGCAAGATCGTCGAGCCGGTGATCCGCCCCCTTGGCTATGACTGGAAGATCGGCATCGCGCTGATCACTTCGTTTGCCGCCCGGGAGGTTTTTGTGGGGACAATGGCTACGCTCTATAGTGTGGGGGGAGGGAAGGACGCCGACCAGCAGACCCTGCGGGAGCGCATGCAGTCGGCGCGTCGCGAGGACGGGACGCCGGTGTATAACCTGGCAACGGGTGTGTCCTTGATGGTTTTTTACGTGCTGGCCATGCAGTGCATGAGCACGCTGGCCGTCGTCCGGCGCGAGACGCGTAGCTGGAAGTGGCCAGTGATCCAACTGGTCTATATGACCGGGTTGGCGTATGTGGTGAGCTTTATTTTTTTCCAGGTGTTGAAGTAAGGGCCGGCCCCGTAATAGGTTAAGCTTTTTTTGCAAGCGCAGCCGCCAAAACAAATGTCAGCACGAAGGATAATACTATATATACTACTAACCACCTCCCTCCCGTTCTGATCTTATCTTCATCATACTCAGCATCCCTGAGATCCCTTTCTTTTACAAGCAGCGCTATTATTAGGAGGAGCAACGGGCGCGGGACAAGGCGTTATAGAAGAAACGACTGAATGGGAAGATGCTTCGAATGCCGGAGGGAAGAGCGCCTACCTCTGTACTGGCATCACCTATCCAATGGATGTTGTGGGAAATGGTCTTACCGGACAGATCAATGGACTGGGCATTTATCTAGTCGGTCCTGAAAAGCAAAAAATAGACGTAGAGTTTGGGAGTACCTGTATTTCGATACCAAGCTATAGCAATATCGGGGCAAGAACAGCCTCACGATTTTTTACCGAAGCCTGGAATGCTGCCGTCGATCAAATCAAATTCGAGCTGAACGCCGGAATTCTTCCGCCCTTCGGTTCAGGCGTGAAGGCGGAATTCAAAGCCGCCATCCTGAATAACATGCAGGCCAACTTGCCCGGCTCCTCCTTCAGTACTGGAAGTGGCTGTGCTGGGAAAGTGTCGACCAGCAACGCCCAATACTGTTAATATTGTAACTTACGGGCATGTCTTTGCTTTTCGAGACTATAGCATGTATCCAGCATTTTTATCCATTGGGACTATATGAGCCCGATGACAAGGTATATTATGCCTACCCGGGGATGCTTGAAAGAAAAAAGATCATAGCGGACAATATCTATGATCAGGGCGTCTTTGAGCATCGCTGGGTAGCTTTTTGCGATATAGTTGCGCGTATTACCGGGCGTAAGGTCATCGGGACGACGTATGGGATTACAAGCGGTTACAGTGCATTCATTGAAGCGGGAAGATGCGGTGATTCCATAGATGAATTGCATTTCTTCCAAAGCTTGCTTGGACCGTACTATGCCGTCATAGGCGTTAACAGGCAGGTGAGGGATGACCGCGACAACAGATTTCAGCCGATAGTATCCTATACGACGTCTCCAACGGGGGCTATCCAGGATGTGTTTCTTTCTGTATCGGAAGCAATAGCCCGAAAATTCGAATCCGCTTTTCTGCCTTATTCTGTCTATTCTGTTCCGGTTCAAGGTTTAATAGTCGATGCGTATAGCAGAAACCGGACTATTTTTCATGGGCTATTCAATAACCTGTTGGAATTTAACGTGTTAGTGCAAGGAGATACCGACTATGTAGTAGAATTTTAGAATTTCTAAGAACGCGAAGGTACGCTTCGACCATCGCTATAAGAGCAATTTCAGTCAATAGCGAAAAGTACGTTAGAGATTTGTCTGGCCGGGCCGGGCCAAAAAGCCGTCTAAATCGACCAAATTTTGGGCTAATAAGTTCGAAATTTGTCCTCTCCGCCCCGCTTGAGAAGACATTCAATTTGGATGTGTTGGGCGGATCTTTTGACCTTGGGCCACTCAGATTTGCATCTAAATCAAAAGATCATGGATGAGAATGTGACGTCTCAGACTATAATGGACAAAACTGGCTGGAATTGTGTTATAGTCCTAACCCGGACATTCTGCCGGGTCTAAGTTTATCCTTTACTATGTGCGGCTGTCGCCCCAATAAGGCCGCCACCACATCCAGATTTTTGCATTGGCTATAGACCCTGTCCAATATAGCATATTCCCTGTCCGTCCAATATTCGAAAGCGCGTGGATAGTTCTTTCTGATCGACAGTTCTTGCGGTGTATATATTTTGTCCGTCCTTACCGGTAGCATTTCAACATTCACGCGCTCTTCCTGTATCAGCCGAAGAATGTCATCCTGGTTCATAGCCGGTCGGTGGAGGATGGTAGCGTGTTTTCCGGTATTGGCTGGATTGCCTATCTTTTTCGACGAGGCATGAAAATGCCATTCATTTTCTCCTCTGTCGTTTGCCGTGGAAGTGCATTGCGGAATAAGTTGAGAAAGGACGTTGGCTTCTTTCAGTTTTTTTAAGAACTGCCTGAAATGGTATCCATTGTGACGATCTTTCTCAACCAGTCCTTTTCTGGCAAGCATCTCATATACATCAGTGCTTCTGGCGTCTTTTATGCCAGTTTGAAGGAGATACTCCTGCACTGCTTCACTAATCCGTTTCGCTTTTTGGAAATCTTCGTGTGTAAGGCGCATAGTATAAGGTTTAATTCAAAGAGGATCCCCATTTCAAATCTACATTTTTTTCATACTTTTCACCCGGAAGATTATACAAGTCCGGTTGTACATATGGATATTTGCTTCTTTTCGGATAACGAAAAAATCCGCGCCGCATCCATCGCAAAAGGCTCTCTGGCAATCATGAAATCCAGTATAACATCGGCGTCGATAAATACCTTATTCATGCTTCCGCAGCTTTTCTTCTTTTAAGATCTTCTTATAATCGAATTCTTTGGGAGCCTTAAATGAACCCATCAACGACTTAACCATTGGAGTTAATTCATCCGAAGGGTCGGCATCCTGTCCGGTTATTGATTTAAAATAGCTTTCAACCAATTCGGACACACTCTGACCATTGGCTTTTGCATAGCGTTTGGCTTTCCGAATAACCTGGTCGTCAATCGTCAACGTTAATTTTGTTGTCATGATACGTGCGTTTCAGGTGATAAACATATGTGCTTTATCGAAAATATTCAAACCCGCCATTTGCAGCAGCCGGCATCCGTGAACCGGGCGATTCACGCAATCCGGGTCAGCGGCAGCCAAAATCCCGGTGGTTTTGCGGTAATCACAGGTTCCCCTTCCTTATTGCCCTCGGCGTTGAATTCGTCCACGATTTAAAAGCCTTTCTGAATGCGGTAAGATTTGAATAACCTAAGATGTCGGATACATCGGATATTTTTATGGCCGGGTTTTGCATTAACTGGAAGGCAATTTCTTTTCTTATTTCTCCTGCAATATCGCGGAAGGTAGTTTGTTCCTGCAGCAGTCTGCGTTGCAAATTGCGTGGTGTCATATTCAAGCCCGAGGCAGCTTCTTCAATCGTTGGGATCCTTCCCTTGAACTGCATGAACAATACCCGTTTTAAATTTTCCGCCGTGCTTTGTGTTTCCAGCTGCGCCTGCTTCTCAGCCACAATGGAGTTAAATAGCTGAAACATCGATTGATCGCTGGTGAGTGCAGGATTTAAAACGTCCTCCTTGCTTAATAAGATCCGGTTCGCATCTTTATTGAAAAGCACTTCGCAGCCAAAAAACTTCCTATATTCTGAAATATCACGCATTTTATAGGCCAGCTCGATCCTTAAAGGAACGATCTTCTTTCCTGACAGTGTGCGTATTGTATTTACTATTGCCGCAAATAAGAAATCATTCGCATGCCTGGCAGGTTCCGGGTGCTTCATCAGCCACACCTTATTTTGTGCTATCTCAAGAACAGCCGCATCCTTGACCGAATACCTATATTCGACCATCGGAGATGTCATGGGGCCATACCGGCATAACATCTGAAGCCCCTGATCAACGTCTTTACTGCTTTGGATCAGGAAGCCAACCATTCCGTGAAGTAACTTATCGACACCCATGCCTATGTGAAGGCCAATCAATGGGTCGCCCGACAGTCGCAAAAGAGGTACCCAAATGAGCGCGGCTTTTTCCCATTCCACCATCTTTTCCGAATCCCCTATTTCTTCGGGGCTGATGCCCGAGATCCGGCAAAGTTCATCGAAAGCCGCTCCAAATGAAGTAGCCGTTTGAAAAATCGTGCGAATGACCGTTCCCTGTAAAGTCATGTCGTAAAATATATCATTTTAGGCAGAAAATATTCCTTTTCCAGGCTGTAAAATTGAGGTGCTTTGCAGTGTAATAAAAAATATATGGAATCAATAAAAAACACGTTTTTAAAAAAGTGGGTAACTGGTAACCTGGCCGTTTATGCCGGCGCCCTGGGCCTTTTTCATCCTCTGATTGCACACGGCTTTACCGGTGACCATGATAGACTGTTAACAATCCCGCAGTTTATCATGCATACATTGTCTTTATTTGTTTTTGTTTTCTTTCTTGTAAAGATGCAGAACAAGACGTTTCAGATGGCAGGGCAGCGGAAGGTATTGGCCGGTATCTGGCCGTTCTTATTGGTTACACCATGGGTATTCTGGCTCGGTTATTATACCCTATTCGTCCCTTTCGACATATTGTTTATGTTTCTGTCAATTGGTATAATCAATGCCATACAATTAAAACCGCTGGTTAAATTTCAAACAAAGTGGATATGGCAATGCATCCTGGTTTACGGTCTGGCGGCATTCGCCGGGATCGTTGTTGGGCTGGGCGCTTATGTGCTTTGCTATAAAAATTTGCAGGGCATTGCAAGGGATCTGGCCACCTGGCTATCAATCAGTATTCCCGCCGCGCTCGTTGTTGCTTACTCTTTAAAATATGTTTTAAGGAACCAGATCATCCTTGCCTAAGGAGCACCCCCAGCCCCACCAGTTCTTCTCTGAACTCCCGCGGCGTGCGGAAATGTATCCCATAAAACCCCAGCTCCCGCGCCGGCAACACATTGCGGAGATTGTCGTCGACGTAGATGGCCCGCGAAGGATCGAAACTAAAGCGCTCGGCCAGCCGCTGATATATCTCGGGCGACGGCTTTCGGATCTTCTCTTCTCCCGAGACGAGGCGCCCGTCGAACCAGTGGAGGAACTCATAAAGCTCGAGCGCGACGGGGAAGGTCTCGGCACTCCAGTTGGTCAGGGCGTATAATTTTAGACTGGTTTGGGTTTTCAGCTCGCGGAATATCTCCACCGTCTCGTGGATGGGTCCGCCCAGCATCTCCTTCCAACGGGCATAGTAGGCACGGATCGCCGCCTCGTGCTCCGGGAATTTTTTCACCAGGTGGTCGGTACCTTCCTGCAGGCTCCTCCCCGCGTCCTGCTCCTCATTCCAGTCCAGCGTACAGATATTGGCCAGGAACCATTTCCGCTCTTCTTCGTTGGGGAAGATATTCTTATAGAGATATTCCGGGTTCCAGTCGACGAGTACGCCGCCCAGATCAAAAACCAACACATCGAATGTTTTCATATCAATTATTTTTCTTTTCGTACATAATATAAGACCCCGTTGAGGTCATCGGTAAAAAAGAACGACCGGCTGTCGGCCTGCAGCACGTCACAAGGTCGTCCTTTTCGATCAGCACTCGTCCGACCGATCAAAAATCCATCCACAACCGGGGCGTAGCTGCCATGTTTTGTTATCCGAACGATGGCGTTGCCGCGCTGACGTGCGACGGTTGTCGAGCCATGCAGACAGACCAGCGCATGCTCATCGAGCAAAGAATCGCCGAACCCCTTGAACCAGGCAAACCCCAGCGGCGCAGAATGCGCGCTGAAACCACACCAGGCCACCGGCGGCTTTGCGGGGACCGTCATCTGCTGTTCACGCGCCATCCGCTGCATGGCTGTATCGGAATAGACGCTGTCCTGGTACTGAAAATAATGTGGCCATCCATAGTACCCGCCACGATTCACCTCCTCAAACAGGTCTTCAGGCTTGTCCGGCCCCAGCAGATCGCGGCCCATGCTGGTCACCCAGAGCTTGTCGCCGAACCATTGCATTCCGACCGAGTTCCGGAGCCCGGTGGCATACAACAGCTGCTTGCCGCGGCCATCGGGATTCATCTCGACGATCGATGCCCTCACGTCTTCCTTTTCAATACAGGCGTTACAGCTGCTGCCGACACTCACGTAGAGCATCCCGTTATGGAAGGCGAGGCTTCGGGTAAGATGCCAGCCACCATATTTATAGCTCAGGCCATAGTCCGGGAAGGTCGCAATGGTATCCGGTATGCCGCTGACCGTCGTATCACCGGCTTGATAGGGCCATCGCGTGAGAACACCGGTCTCGGCGATATAGATATAGTCCCGGTCTCCATCCTTGTAGAACGCCACCTGGTTGGGATTGTGCAGGCTATCCTTATACGTGATGACCCGTCGGAACTGCCCGCCGGCACTGTCCCAGTCCTCGAAAATGTATACCCGCCCTTTTTTGTTGTCGCTGGTGTTGAACATATCCGTCGCAAACAGCCGCCCGTCAGGGCTTTTCGCCAGGAACCGCAACCGGCGTAGGCCTTCGAAGGCGACGTTGATCCCGTATCCTTTCGGGACACTCAGGTCCAGGTCGACGCCCTTCTGCAGATGGATGGAATGGGGTTCGAGCTCGATGGCGGCGTCGTGGTCGTAGACCTGGGTCGTCGCGACCCGTTCAGTATCCGGTTCAGAAAAAACCGCCGAATCGGCCGTGTGGGACGCGGTTTGGGGAGCCACGGGTGACAGCGTTTGAGGAGCCGAGCCGCAGGCCGCCAGGGTCAAAGCGCCTATAAGAAAAAGGCCATATTTCATTGGTCTAAATTTTGATCAGCCGTTCCGCCGCCTTCTCCAGCGTCTCGTCCTTCTTCGCAAAGCAAAAACGGACAACGCGGTCGTCTTTCCCCGCCGTATAGAAGACACTTACGGGAATCGTCGCCACTCCATATTCCTTTGTAATGCGGATCGAAAACTCCTTATCCGGCTCGTCGCTGATGCGATCGTATTTATATAGCTGGAAATAGCTGCCGTAAGAGGGGAGGGGCGTGAACTTCGTGCCCGCCATCAGGCTGGCGAAGAGGTCTCGTTTCTTCTGCAGAAATCCGCTCAACGACAGATAGGTATCCCTGTTAGTCAAATATTTCGCCAGTCCGACCTGGGAGGGCGTATGACAGCTGAAACAGTTGAACTGGTGCACTTTCCGGAATTCGCGCATTAACGCCGGAGACGAAACGCTATATCCCAGTTTCCAGCCGGTGCAGTGGTAGACCTTACCAAAAGAGAAGGAAACAAAGCTTCTTTCGAGCAGGTCGGGGTAGCGAAGTATGGAGCAGTGCGGGATGCCGTCAAAGATCAGGTGCTCGTATACCTCGTCAGAATGGATGAATATCCCTGTTCCAGCCACGATGCTTCGAAGCTGCTCCATATCCTCCGGTCTTAAGATTGAACCCGTAGGGTTATGTGGGGTATTCAGCATGATCAGCCGGGTGCGGGGCGTGACTTTGCGCCTGACCTCCTCCCAGTCGATGCGATAGTCGGGGAAGCGCAGGTCGAAGCGGACCGGTACCGCTCCATTGATAATAACATTGGGAATATAGCTGTCGTAGGCCGGCTCAAAGACAATGACCTCGTCACCGGGTCGCAGTATCGTCGTCAGCGCCGTATAGATAGCATAGGTGCCGCCCGGCGTTATCGTGATCTGCGTATCGGGGCTCACGACAGTACCGTACAGGCCGGCGATCTTCTCCGCCAGCACTTCGCGCAGCGACGCCAGCCCGTTCATATGCGCGTATTGGTTGTAGCCATCGCGCATAGCCTGGCCAACGAGCGCAACCAGCTCTTCGCTCATCGGAAAGTCGGGAAAACCCTGTCCCAGGTTTACGGCTCCCAGCTCCGCAGCCAGCGAGCTCATAACGGTGAAGATCGTCGTGCCTACATCGGGAAGCTTGCTTTCTATTCCTGGAATGGACGTGCTCATGATTTGATTTCTATATTTTCGGGACGTATCCGGGTCTCGCCCTGTAGCCGCAGATAGACCTGCGCCACGGTCACTACGTCCTTTTGACAGTAGGTCACGATCCGTGAAAGATCACGTTGCGTCCAATAGACCTCTCCGACCTGGCTGCCGTCGATATCGTCTTTTGGCGTCGGAACCCCCAGCGCATGGGCGAGCAGGTTCAACGAGACAAAGCTCTTGTATTCTCCGAACTTCCAGAGCTCCATCGTATCGATATGAGGGATCTCCCAGGGCTTTTTGCCCGAAAGGTTGAGGACGGACGGCAGCTTCATTCCGTGGATGATCATCCGGCGACAGAGGTAAGGGAAGTCGAACTCTTTCCCATTATGTGCGCAGAGATATTTCTGCCCCTCGGACCCCCATTTATGAAGCAGGTCGTAAAAACGGGTAAGCAGGTCCTTTTCGTCGTCGCCGTAGAACGACTTGATCGAAAGTTTCCGGTCGGCCGGGGGTCCGGAGAGGATGCCGCAGCTGACGCAAACGATCTTTCCGAATTCGGCATAGATAGCCGATCGGCCATAGACCTCTTCCGGTGTAACCGGCAGTTTGTCCCTGTTGAGGGCCTCGGCCTTATGCCGCCAGAGCTCCTGCCATTCGGGGGCAACGTCCCCGAAGGACGGGTGCTGGGACACTGTTTCGATGTCAAGAAATAATATGGTATGCAGCGGATAGGGGGAGGCCATATCTTTTGGTTCTCACCTAAAGATACTGATCTCCTTTATTCCGTCTTACTTCGGCTACATATTCTTTGATCTCCTGTTCCTTATCCCGCCGGCAGATGAGCAGTACGTCATCCGTGTCCACTACGATGAAGTTGTCGAGGCCCTGGAGGAGCACCAGCTTGTCATTGGGCGCGTGCACCATACAACGGCTGGCGTCGATGACGATGACATTGTCTCCTGCGACGGCGTTCTCCAGGTAGTCTTTCTGCAGATTTTCATAGGCGCTGTTCCAGGTACCCAGATCGCTCCATCCGAACGAAGATGGGATAACATAAACATTGTCCGCCTTTTCCATGATGCCAAAGTCGATGGAGATATTTGTGCAGAGGGGATAGATGGACTGAAGGGCCTCTTTTTCGGCGGGCGTATTGAACCTTTCCCTGTCTGCCGAAAAGACGTCGTACATCTCCGGGAGATATCTTTCGAAGGCCTGGATGATGTTCTTTACCTGCCAGACGAAGATGCCGGCATTCCAGAGGAAGTCTCCGCTGGCAAGAAAGGTCTTGGCCAGCTCGAGGTTCGGCTTTTCTGTGAAGGTTTTTACCTTGAAAACATTGTCCGATACGGCGTGCTGCTCGTATTGGATATATCCGTATCCCGTGTTGGGGTAGGTGGGCTTTATACCGAGGGTGATAAATGCGTTGTGCTTGTTGACGAAGCTGAGCGCTTCCAGGCAGACCTTCACGAAGCCCGTCTTGTCGAGTATCAGGTGATCGGCGGGCGCTACGATAAGGGAGGCCTGGGGATCCTTCTGCTGCAGCTTGAAAGAGATATAGGCGATGCAGGGAGCCGTGTTCTTCCGGGAAGGCTCTCCGAGGATATTTGCGACGGGCAGGTCTGGTAGCTGCTCCTTTACAATATCCGAATATTCCTGGGAGGTCACCACATAGATGTTTTCCAGCGGAATAAAGCTGGCAAAACGGTCAAATGTCCATTGGATAAGCGTTTTCCCTGTGTTCAGGATGTCCAGGAACTGTTTGGGGAAATCCTGACGGCTCATGGGCCAGAACCGGCTGCCAATGCCTCCGGCCATGATGACCACGTAGTGATGTTTGTTCATTGTTTATTAGTCTTCTATTGTTCAACTATTCCGGCGGCGGGTCCTTTGCGGTTTCAGTCACAGGATCCCTTCGCTTATAAGATTATTCAGGTCAACGAATCCAAGATATTGGTCGCCGCTCGTTACGACGAGCCGGGTTATATCGTGGACCCGCATCAGGTCGAGCGCCTCGATGGCAAGAGCCTCTTCGTCTATCGTTTTGGGCTGTACAGTCATAATATCCCGCGCCAGCAGTCCCTCTGGCATGCCCTTCTTCTCCAGCATCCGGCGGAGGTCGCCGTCGGTAATGACCCCCAGCAGCTGTCCGCCTTCGTCGGTGACGGCAGTCGCGCCCAGACGGCTGGAGGTGATCTCGATGATGACCTCGCGAAGCGCCGTCGTCAGACTTACGCGCGGCTTTTTATTGTGGATATATATATCCTGCACCCGCAAGTAGAGTTTTTTCCCCAGTGTCCCACCGGGATGAAAGCGGGCAAACTCGTCGCTGCCAAATCCCCGCAGCTCCATCAAAGCAACAGCAAGCGCATCGCCCATAACGAGCTGCGTGGTCGTGCTGCTGGTGGGAGCCAGGTTGTTTAAACAGGCTTCCTGCGAAACATGGGTATCCAGCACAATATCAGACTGTCGCGCAAGCACTGATTGCACATTTCCAACGATGGCTATCAAGGGGTTACCAAATCCGCGGATCAAAGAGAGCAGAACCTTCACCTCGGGGCTTTCTCCGCTCTTGCTCAGTATCATGACCACGTCCTGTTCCTGCACCATACCCAGATCTCCATGTATCGCATCTGCTGCATGCAAAAAGACTGCCGGAGTTCCGGTTGAGTTGAAAGTAGCTACAATCTTTTGGGCGATGATGGCGCTTTTTCCGATGCCGCTGACGATGACCCTTCCATTACAGGAATGGATGAGCTCTGCCGCTTTTTCGAACTGGTCGTCGATCAGCTGTTCAAGGGCTGCGACGGCAGCGGCCTCCATCCGGACCGTATTCTTTCCTATCTCGATGATGTTCTTGCCCCTGGTCATAATAGATTGAACCGGGCGCACGCCCGATTTAGAGTCGCAAACCTACATCAAAATGACTAAACTCCGCCGGCCCGGGGGCGGTGATTTGGCCGGGCGGTCGGGTTTTGGGGATAACTGTTGATCCTTTAGGACTTTTATAGAACATTAGCTGGATGGTCAGATAAAAAAAGTTGAAAGACAGTGAATTAGGATTTTAGCGGCTACCCCACGCATATAAAATTTTCATATAAGGCGCAAGTCCGCTTTCCAATTTTAACACATTCCGCTACCAGCTTACCCCCTTTTTGCGTAACTTCGCCATCCCTTAAAAAACCAAGAACAGCCCTAGCCTTATCCATACCGGGTGAAGTCCGGAAGTACACAGAAGTGTATTTTATCAGCAAAATTCTTCAGGGGGGTTCTTTCAATAGTACACTTTGCCACTGGCGGTGTACAGACTGGAAATGTTCCAGTTTTGGTAATAAGTGAGGAAGAAAACTTTTGAGCATGGCAACAACCGAAACAAAAAAAACCACCACCAGAAAAACCAAGGCAAAGACTGTTAGTAGCAAGACTAAAGCTGTCAACGAAAAACCTAAACCGTCTTCTTCTCTGCTCGCACACTTACAGGAGCACTTTGGTTTCGATGCATTTAAAGACAACCAGGACGCAATTATCCAGAGCTTACTCTCGGGTAAGGACACTTTCGTTATCATGCCGACCGGTGGAGGTAAAAGCCTTTGTTACCAGCTGCCCGCCATCATCAGCGAAGGGGTAGCGATCATCGTCAGTCCGCTGATCGCCCTGATGAAGAACCAGGTCGACCTGGTCCGCAGCTATAGCAGTAAGGATAGCGTTGCCCATTTCCTCAACTCTACGCTCAGCAAAAAACAGATCCGCGAGGTACACGAAGACCTGCTCAACGGGCACACCAAGATGCTCTACGTTGCCCCGGAAACCCTGACCAAGCAGGAGAATATGGAGTTTTTCAGCGATCTGAAGATATCCTTCTTCGCCGTGGATGAAGCACACTGTATCTCGGAATGGGGACACGATTTCCGGCCGGAATACCGGCGCCTGCGGGAGATGATGGACCAGATCAGCCCGGACATTCCCGTTATCGCCCTGACCGCGACGGCCACGCCCAAAGTCAAGAGCGATATCGTCAAGAACTTAGGCCTGCGCGAGCCCAATATATTTATTTCCTCCTTCAACCGGCCCAATCTCTACTATGAGATACAGCCGAAGATCAAGAAGGACCAAACGATAAAAAGCATTGTACGCTATATCATACAGCAAAAAGGCAAGAGCGGGATCATCTATACGCTGAACCGCAAGACAACCGAAGAGCTGGCTGATATGCTCGTAGCCAACGGCATCAAGGCGGTAGCCTACCACGCCGGTCTGGACAGCAAGCTGCGGGCGGAAAGACAGGATCTGTTCCTGAATGAGGACGTGCAGGTGATCGTTGCGACCATAGCTTTTGGCATGGGTATCGACAAGCCGGACATCAGATTTGTCATTCACTATAATATTCCCAAGTCGATCGAGAACTACTACCAGGAGACGGGGCGCGCCGGCCGCGACGGCCTCGAAGGCAACTGTATCCTGTACTATTCGCATAAGGACGTCGCCAAGCTCGAGCACCTGATGAAGGACAAACCCCTCAGCGAAAGAGAGGTCGGCGCCCAGCTGATCAATGAAATGGTTGGTTATGCGGAGAGCGGCGTCTGCCGCCGGAAAGTGCTGATGAGCTATTTCGGCGAGGAATATACGACGGAGAACTGCGGCAGCTGTGACAACTGCCTGCACCCAAAAGAGCAGGTCGAGGCCAAAGACAGCGCGGTAAAAGTGCTGAGGACCATCAAGGCCCTCGACGAACGCTTCGCCACCGGCTACGTGCTCAGCATCCTGATGGGGAGGCTGACCCCCCAGATACAGATGTTCCGCCACGAAGGCATTCCCGAGTTCGGCATCGGCAAGGACGAGCCCGAACACGTCTGGAACTCGCTGGTCCGCCAGCTGCTGCTCGAAGACATGCTGAAGAAGGATATCGAAGAATATGGCGTCCTCAAGATCACCAAAAAGGGCGAAGACTTCCTGAAGAAGCCCAGGTCGTTCAAGATCGTTCTCAATAATCTTTTTGAAGAGGCCAACGCCGACGATGAAGAGGAGAATACTGAGACGGCCAGCACCACGGCGACCGATGAAAAGCTGTTCGAGCTGCTGAAAGACCTCCGGCAGAAAGAGGCGAAGAAGAAGGCCCTGCCCCCCTTCGTCATCTTTTTGGAAACCTCGCTCCAGGATATGGCCACGCTCTATCCGACTACGACCCTCGAGCTGGAAAAATGCCAGGGCGTCAGCAAGGGCAAGGCCCTTCGCTACGGTAAGCCCTTTATCGAGCTGATCGCCAAATACGTCGAAGAGCACGATATCCAGAAGCCCGACGACTTCATTATGAAGAGCGTCGTTAATAAGAGCGTCAACAAGGTCTATATAATTCAGCAGGTCGACAAGAAGATCCCGCTGGAAACCATCGCCAAGAATAAGGACCTCCGCCTCGACGCCCTCCTGGAAGACATGGAGACCATCGCCGCCAGCGGCACCAAGCTCAACCTGGACTATGCGGTCGACGAAATGCTCGACGAATATGAGCAGGATGAAATTATCGACTATTTCAAGAGCTGTGAGACTTCGAGCCTCCAGGTGGCGCAGCAGGAGCTCTCCGAGGGCAATTTTACCTGGGAGCAGCTGAAGCTGATGCGGATAAAATTTTTGAGCGAGTATGGGATGTAATTTCCCAAAAAACCCTATCTTCGCAAACCCAATACAAAACTTGGGGAGTTGGTGCGGTAGCTCAGTCGGTAGAGCAAAGGACTGAAAATCCTTGTGTCGGCGGTTCGATCCCGCCCCACACCACGAAGAAAATGAAGCAGTTATGACGAAATGTTGTAGCTGCTTTTTTGTTTGGGTGAAGTATTGGTGAAGCTGCTTAGCTTTGCACTTTTTTTTCGAGCAATCAGATAAATTTAAACGTGAAGTATGATCTTCCGAGGCATCTTGGATAAAAAAACAGCAGACCTTCAACCAGAATTTGACAACCTGGTGAATGCTGCATTTAAGAACCAAACGCATTCTGGTGATTTATTGCTGATTCATATAAACGGGTTTTATAATGAGGAAGCCCATAGCTGGGATAACCTAGGCAAAAAGCTCAGCCCTTATATGATCGGGCCAAATTCGGAAGGCCACTCTGAAAGCTTGCACCATGAGTTTATTGGTGAGCATCTAAAAAGGGAAATACTGGATCAGAACTATGAGGAATATAAAGCTCTGCACCAATGGAGCGCTGAACGTGATGAAGAAATCAGAGCCTTAACTAAGACAGAGGAATATTCCATTCAGCACGAAATGTTGATCTATCTAAAAATATGGGAGATGGACCTTTTTATCAAAAAGCTCTATCAACTTGTACGGTTGGTTTTAGGTCAGGAATTTGATTGGCATTTTTCCATTGCTGAAAGTAACAGGGATAATAAAGCAACAGGAACACGCGATAAAATCATACGGGAAAAGGTGCGCGACCCATTAGAGAAGGAATTTCAGAAAATTTTTGCCGTTATTAAAAATGCGTATAAATCGCAACTAAGAAACTCAATAGCGCATTCTAAATATTCTCTACATGGAAGATATATTCACTTAAATAACTACATTAAAAAAGACCCTGCTTCACAAATTGAGGTAATTAGCTTCGATGAATGGATAGATATTTTCCATGATACCATTGTATTCTATACGCAAACCCAACGTCTCATTGGATTGGTGGATGAGTATTATAATCATTTAGCATCCCAAACGGGTCAGATAATGGAAGTGCGAATTAATCGGCTTGATCCTTCACCATCCGTCGAATACCATCTATTAAAGCATCGACCAGGAATTAATGACTGGTATTGGAAGGCCAACGACGACGAAATTAGCTGATAAAGTTACTTACATCGTTATCTGCATTTCTACGAATAATCTTATAAATGGTCGAGATCGCGGAGCAAAACCTCGAGCGAATCGGCTTGGTCGACACCCAATACGTCATTGCCAAACACACCGACAGAGGCCATTTGCATATGCACGTGATCGGTAATCGGGTCGACAATGAGGGTCACTCCATTGCGGAGGGATGGCTCGGGCTGCGAGGCAAAAAAGTGGCACAGGAGCTTACCCGCGAGCATCGTCTAAAAGCCGTTCAAACGAAAGATCTGGCACTTACGCACAAAGATTCGCTGCAGCCGGCAGAAGCGAAACGGTACCAGATTTACGAGACAATCGTGGAAAGCCTGGATAAAAGCAACGACTTCCGAGACCTCGAAAAAAGACTTTTGAAGCGCGGAATTGACACCCAATTCCGATACAATCCGAACACCCATGAACCTGAAGGCATCAGTTTCCGGCTCGGCATACAGTGCTACAAGGGCGGCCAAATCGACCGCGAATTCTCGCTGTCCGGCCTCGAACAGCACTTTGAAGCCAAGCACTTGGCCCAGAAACAGGAGCAGCAAATTAGTCTCGGTTATTCCCGTTCATAGGATCGCCATACGTCAACTTACTTAAGAATGGGCATGAGCCGAATAATCGGACTATTCGGCTCATGGGTTTGCAATTTAAACTGCAAACTTTCAATTTTCACGGTTTGCTCCTGTTTTTCATGCCATTTGAAAATCCATGTTCCCCAAATCTTTCCATGCAACAGGGACGTGAGCCGAATAATTCTTCCAATCGGCTCATTTTTTGATTATATTTGAGCCGAATAAATGCAATAATCGGCTCATGGTACGGTACAACTGGCAGCAAAAAGATTGGCCTCATTTCGAATATTCACTTCAAGGCATTGAAGATGAGCTATTTCTATTTGCCGAAAAGACAGGCAAGGTGACGGGCATTCTGAAAGCCCTGCCGGAGACCACGCAGACGGAAGCCATTGTCGATATCATGGTGTCCGAAGCCATCAAGACTTCTGAAATCGAAGGTGAATACCTAAGCCGAAAAGATGTTCTCTCGTCCATCAGGAAGAATCTGGGGTTGGTCACCAGCCCGGAATACATCGCGGACAAAAAAGCTGCCGGCATCGGCGAGCTGATGATCGATGTGCGCAATACATATAAGGAAGAACTCACCGACAAAAAACTATTCGCATGGCATAGGATGCTACTCAGGGGAAGTGAAGGGATAGAGGTCGGCGCATGGCGGACGCACGAAGAACCGATGCAGGTCGTCTCCGGAGCCATGGGTAAGCAAAAAGTACATTATGAAGCGCCACCTTCTGCGCGTGTCCCTGAAGAAATGGACTATTTCATTACCTGGTTCAATGAAACCGCGCCGGGCGGCGAAAAAGAGATTAAAAAAGCGCCGGTCAGGTCGGCTATCGCTCACCTGTATTTTGAAACGATACACCCGTTTGAGGACGGCAACGGTCGCATAGGCCGGGCTATCGCGGAAAAGGCATTGTCGCAGGGTATAGGAAGGCCCGTCCTATTGAGCATATCCAAGGCAATTGAGGCGAAAAAAAATGATTATTATGATGCCCTGCAAAAAGCGCAATCGTCCAATGAAATAACGGAATGGATAAATTATTTTGTCAGGACAATTCTCACGGCGCAAACAGAAGCAGAAGAACTTATAGAATTTACTCTGAAGAAAACCAAATTCTTCGACCGGCATAAAAATGATTTGGGCGAGCGCCAACTCAAAGTAATCCAGCGTATGCTCGAAGAGGGACCAAAAGGATTTGCAGGTGGCATGAATGCCGGCAAGTACGGCTCGATTGCCAAAGTTTCCAAGGCAACGGCCACCAGGGACCTACAGGATATGCTCAAAATAGGGGCAATCGTGCCTTTCGGGGAAGCCGGGGGGCGCAGTACGAAGTATCAGGTCAATTTGTAGTTCCGTTATCGGGACATATCCCTGCCCCTGTCTTTCCCCTGTGTTTTTTCTTTCTTGATAGATGCCTTGATACGTTCACGCTCCAGCTCGTTTTCCCGCTGCCTGCCGCCCTCCAGCAGCCCTTCCAGATAGTCGCACTGGCTTTGCGTGCCTTTAAGTATGGTATCTATCAGCTCGGGTTTGTGATCCCGCAGCTTGTATCCGACATTGAACCCTTTTGTAAATTTTTCTTCGTCCATAATCAGAAAGTTTCGCGGGTATGTTTTTCCAGGTATTCATATTGTAGTTTTGTCTAAAATTTGCCGATCCTAAAAAAATCAGTCCATGAAAAAAGCAACATACCGCCCGGTCCGGCTAATGACTGCAGGTCTTTTTCTGATGACATTCCTTCGCCCGGCATCAGGATGTATCGCCCAGTCAGCACCTTACCGGTCGCTCCTTGCGCTTTCAAAGACCAACCATACCCTGGCGATCGTTGACCCGGTGACACTGAAAGTGGTCGCCACTGTTCCCGTTGGCAGCGATCCCCATGAGGTGATCGCCTCTTCGGACGGCACAAAGGCCTATGTTACTATTTATGGCGGCGGCAGCCTGCACGAATTGGACGAGATCGATCTTGTCGCACAAAAACCGTTGCGCAACATCGATACCAAACCGCTGTTCGGCCCACATGGCCTTACGTTCATTGATGGCAAGGCATGGTTCACTGCGGAAGGCTCTAAATCCGTTGGTCGTTACGACCCCGCCACCGGCCAGCTGGACTGGAGTATGGGGACGGGTCAGAACCGGACCCATATGCTCTATGTTAGCCCGGATGGCAAAAACATCTACACCACAAATGTTTCTTCCGGAACGGTCAGCCTTCTCATAGATACACTGATCCAGCCCGGAAGAATGGCCCCTCCCGGCGCCAGACCGCATGAGGAATGGACCCAGATCGTTATCCCGGTATCCAGGGGCTCCGAAGGATTTGACGTATCGCCCGATGGCACCGAGTTATGGACAGCGGCCAGCGAGGACGGAATGATCTCTATTGTCGACCTGCGCGCAAAAACACTCGCCACGAAATTAGATGCAAAGGTCTTCGGCGCCAACCGGCTCAAGTTTACCCCGAATGGCAAACAGGTCTTTATATCGAGCCTGAGCTCAGGCGACCTTGTAATTTATGACGCCGCATCCCATAAGGAGATCAAACGGCTGAAGATCGGGCATGGAGCAGCAGGCATTCTGATGGACCCCGATGGCTCGCGGGCCTTTGTAGCCTGTTCGGCGGACAATTATGTCGCCGTAGTCGATCTCAAAACTTTGGAAGTTACCAGCCATTTTGATGTGGGTGGAGTCCCCGACGGCCTCGCCTTGGCGGTTCGGCCCTGATTTACCGAAATCCGAATATAAATGGAAATATAAAGGTGACGATCGCAGCCCAGAGAGAATATAAGGGAAGAAAACCGATAATCGCCTTTTCAACCGAGACGATCTCCTTTTTACCGTTTGCTGCTTTGAAAAGCTGGGTTGATACCAGCAGCAGGTTGACAAGCATGAGTACATTACTTCCCAATACTGCAGTCCTGTTCGGCGTCGCTCCCCACTCTGCGATACGAAAGACAATGGCCGATAGCACAATGCCATTCACCACAATAGTGATGGCGGAAAGCAACGCCAGCAGCCATATTTCCGCCTTGCGCTTAGGATTGTTGGCAGTTCCCGCAATGGAAAAGAAAATGATGGTCATTACACCGATCAGCAGGACATTAAATATGATAAGGAATTCACGATCATTATAGGGGTTTTTGCCGGAGACGACGATGGCGCCGATATAAATGATGAGCATCAGCAACACCAGCGGACTGAATATTCTGGCGATCACAGGCGAGACCTTCCCTACCAGCTGCGGATTGCTCTGTATAAGATATGTGCCCACAATCGGTGCGGCGGGTAACCCCGGTATCACGATATACTGGAAATAAAATTTTTCTATCTGAAAGCCGATCAGCGAGAACAGACCGGTGGTAATGACGCTAAGAATCCCAGAGGCAATTACAATAAGAGCCGTGATTACGAGCAGATCGCCATTGTATTTTAAAAAAGCAAGCCGTTTGCCGTTAGTATTCCCCACCTCACCCGTAAAAGCAAAACCCAATATGGACCACAGAACGACAATGAGATGAATGCATGACAAATTAAAGACGTCGCCCCGTTGTGCAAAGGGCAGGAAGTTGATAAAACATAATCCTGCTACGAAAGCGCCGAAAATGAAAATGATCCTGCCTGCCGGTAGTCTATTTTTCCAGGCAAAATAAGCCGAGAGGGCAGGGAAGAGGATAAAGCCGACATTTTTGGAATAAAAAGGTTCCTCGGCTACATTGAAAATAGCCGGTACCTTAGCGATCAGTCCGGCGATCAGCGAAGCGATGATCACAAAAAACAGGTCTTTATAGCTCCCCCAGCTGACCTCATCCGATTCGTAGTTCAGTCTTTCATTCCAGAAATCGGCCACAGGGCTGCCCGTAATTTCAGGATACAGCAACAGGAAAGACCGCTTGAACGATAACTTGTTCTGCCTGTAGAGCTTTTCCAGCTGCCGCGGATCATCCAAATGGGATAATATTATCTCTTTCATGGTATAGTGGGTTTGTTGTGGGAGATCTGAAAAGCACTTTGAATTTCAAAGTTAATACAAAACTTTTTCTCCCGCAAGCCGGCCGGCCAAAAATGCGGCTGCCTCCTGGTTCATTGGCTTATTTTCCGCTAAATGTGTGGAGATCAGGGAAGTTATTACTCCGACCGGAGGCTCTTCACCGGATTGGCAAGAGCAGCCCGGATGGACTGGTAGCCGACGGTGCACAGCGCGATGAGGGCCGACAAAACACCGGCCAGCACAAATATCCACCAGCCGACGGTGATCCGGTAGGCAAAATTGTGGAGCCATTCGTTCATGAAATACCAGGCCAGGGGGATGGCAACCAGAAGGGCTTCCGCCACCATTATCAGAAAGTCTCTCGAAAGCAGGTAGACGATCCCCGGAACCGTGGCGCCCAGCACTTTCCGGATGCCGATCTCTTTGGTGCGCCGCGCGGCAAAAAAGGAGATCAGCCCCGACAGACCCAGGCAGCTGATCAGGATCGCAATGACAGCCGTAACGTCGATCAGCTTGTTCAGCAGGTCGTCCTTGTGGTAGAACGAATCCATTTCCTCGCTTATGTAATGATATTCGAATACTTTATCGGGATACGCCTCCTGCCAGGCCTTTTGGATAGCCTGCCGCGCCTCCTCCTGCCGGCCGCCGCCGAGCTTGATGGCAACATAGTTATAGCGGGCGCTGAAAGGGGTGATCATCACCGGCAGCAGCTCGCCGTACAAAGGTTGCACGTTGAAGTCCTTTACCACGCCGACGATCGTCTCGGGCTGGTCGCCAAGAGTGCCGTTTATTACCCGGTGACCGATCACCTGCGCCGGATCACGGAAGCCGAACTTATGGAGCAGGGTCTCGTTGATGAGCACCTCGTGACTGCTGTCCCGCGACCGGATATTCCTTCCTGCCAGCAGCCTGAGCTGGAAAGTATGCAGAAAACCGGAGTCCGCAGGGAGGGATCTCGGAGAAAAGCTTTCCCAGGCCCGGGCGTCAAAGCTGACGGAGCCCGCCATATATCGTTCCCCGGTGAGGGGAGCGGTATAACAAAAACTCACCGAGCGTACAGCGGGATCAGCCAACAGGCGTTGCGTCAGCCAACTCCGCTTGCCGGCGCTCGTGTCCGGAGCCGGCACCATCATGACAGACTCTTTATTAAAACCCGGGTCGGCATTCTTGACATATCTGACCTGCAACGTAATGATGAGCGTGCAGATGATCAGGGCCTGGACGATGACATGCTGAAGAATGACCAGCCCCTTGCGCAGAACCGCGGATACCGAGCCCGCAACCTGCTGCTTCAACGCGTTAACAGGCGCCCAGCGGCTAACGATAAGGGCCGGATAGGCGCCGGCCACCACCGTGACAAAAAAAACGAGCAGCACCAGGAAGGACTGCAGCCTCCCATCCCGCAGGAGGTCGAAAGGCAGCCGCGTCTGCAGCCAGTCACGGAAGACCGGAAGCGCCAGCCAGACCCAAACCAGCGACAACGCCGCCGCCAGCAATACGATGCAGGCGGTCTCGATCATAAACTGCCAGAATATGGAAGCGGCCGTTCCGCCCAGCACCTTGCGCGTCCCGATCTCCTGCGCCCGCCTCCCGCTTTGAGCCGTAGCCAGATTGATGAAGTTGAAGCAGGCTATCAACACCAAAAACGTAGCCACTATTGCCAATGTAACGAGAAGGGATGGCCGTATAGTGTCGCCAAAACGAGCGTCGAAATGCACCTCTTTCAGCGGTTGCAATTGAAACTGATATACCGACTGTACGTCAGCACCGAAATGCTGCGCCTTGAGCCGGTCGATCGCCTTCCCTATCTTTCCCACGGGAGCGCCGGCAGGCAGCCATACAAAGGACTGCGTCCAGGAGTTGATGAATCCCCAGGAAGCGTGCATCTGCCTTTCGACCTCGGGATGCCAGCTGGTAAAGCTGGACCTCGACAGGAACAGCTCTGTTCGAAGATCAGTGTTTGAGGGAAGGTCTTCCAGCACGCCGGTGATCCTGGCGCTAAAGGCATCGTCAAAGCTGATCGTTTTGCCGATAGGGTCCTGATTTCTGAAATATTTGTCTGCCAGTCTTCGGGTAATGACAACTGTGTTTGGATCCTGCAAGGAGCCAGGATTGCCTTTCAGCCAGGTGTAGTCGAACAGGTCGAACCAGCCGGAGGCGACAAAAGCCAGCGCTTCCTTTTCTGTAAAGAACCGGCGTCCACCCGCGCCGGACACGCCTACCGTCACCGTCGGAACCTTCAGCAACACGGCATAATCCTTTACTTCGGGTACCTCTCCCTTCAGCGCGGCGGCGATATCCAGCGGCGTACCCGCCTCGTTCACCACCGACCCGTCCGCCAGATGAAGACTGGATACGATGCGGTACAGTTGACCTGATTTCCGGTGATAGGAGTCAAACCCCAGATGCCAGGTAATGAACTGAAAAAGCATCAGTCCTCCGGCAATGCCCAGCGAAAGGCCAAGGACGTTGAGAAAAGTATACCATTTTTGTCTCCGGAGCGTCCTGATCGCTAGCCTGAAGTAGTTGTAGAGCATGGTGTAATAGATTACGGTTTGCGTAACGTCGGCAGGAGCTCATCCAGACCCTGAAACTGCGCAGCGGCACCTTCCCTGAAGCCCATTTCGATCATCTTCTCCATCCGCTCTAAGGATTCATTGTAGATCGTGATACTGACTTTTGTCATCCCGTTCTGTTCGCTGAATGTGAGATCCCAATCAGAACCCAGTGGTTCAGGATTTTCGTCCTTGTCGACAAAAACACTGAAATATTTGAAATTAGTTTTTGGAGTAATGGATGTATATCGCTGAATTTGCCAACGTTCTTTCCCGTCCGGAGCGACCATCGCGTAAAATCTTCGTCCGCCGACTTCAAAATTCATATGTTTTGTCCTCGAGGAGAAGGGCTTGGGCGCCCACCATTGATCAAGCAGCTCTTGCCGGGTATAAGCGTCCCATACCAGCGAAAGGGGAGCGGCAAACTCTCTGGTGATGAATACCTTTTTTGCTGCCTTGTCTACGGTTATATCCAATTGCAGATCATTTTTCATTTTATCGGTTTTTGGTTGATTAGAGTGCGAAGCCGTTTGGTTGCAAATATATATGCAGCCGTTTGGTTTCGCAAATTTATTTTCCCGCACTGCCGTCAGCCGGTGCCTTTCCGCCCCGAATGTCGTGGCAAGCGGTCAACCATCACTCCGCCTTTAAACTCCTGACAGGGTTGGCCAGGGCTGCTTTGACCGACTGAAAACTGATCGTGCAGATCGTGATCAGCGTGATCAGCACTCCCGCCACGATGAACACTCCAATGCCGATAGTGATGCGATAAGCAAAACCATTCAGCCATTGGGTCAGGACCCACCAGGCCAGGGGAAATGCTATCACCAGCGAGACGAGCACGAGCTGCAGAAAATCCTTCGACAATAACAGCACCACGTTACTTACTGAGGCGCCGAGGACTTTTCGGATACCGATCTCTTTGCTTCTTCTCTGAGCGGTAAATGCCGCGAGACCGAACAGACCAAGACAGGATATGAGAACGGCAAGGCCGGCAAAATATCTGGATAGAATGGAAACCCTTCTCTCTGCTACATAGATGTTCTGATAATCTTTGTCAAGAAAGCTATAGTCAAAAGAGAAGCCGGGATTGAACCGATTATATGCCTGTTGCAGTTGGCCGATCGCTTGTTTTTCCTTCCCTGCCTGGACTTTTACGACGAAACGATAGGCGTTTCGGGGATCCAATTCAAAGAATAAAGGTTTTATTTTTTCGTGGAGGGACTCAAAATGAAAATCCTTCGCCACGCCTATTATCTGTTTGTCCTCGCCCCAGACTTTGACCATTTTACCAATGGGATCCTTGAGCCCCATAAACCGGATAGCAGCTTCATTGAAGATGATCTTCGTGGTATCCGCCCCAAAGTCCCTGGAAAATCTGCGGCCCTCCTTCATCTGCATACCGAGTGTCTCCATCAATCCATAATCGATATTCATGACCTCGAATTCGGTATGGTCTTTCGGGTCCTTACCTTCCCAGTCCACGCCGGAGGTACCGTTGTTATGATTGGTCAGATTGTGGCTCATGCTGGCAACAGACAGTATACCCGGGATCCGCCTGACCTCGTCGATGAAAGCATCCTGTTGTTTGTTGTCTCTCAGCTGCCCTTCTTTTGTAAAGGAAATAATATTATCCCGGTCATAGCCCAGGTTCCTGGTTTGAATATAGTTGATCTGCTTATAGACGACCAATACTCCGATGATCAACACTGTAGACAGTGTAAACTGGAAGATCGCCAGCCCCTTCCGGATAAACAGCTCCTTTGCACTGTGCTGAAGCTTGCCCTTTAATACGCCGACAGGAGTGAAGCCGGACAGATAAAGAGCCGGATAGCTTCCTGACAGCAAGCCGGTGATCAGGGTGATACCCAGAATACCAAGTATTGCACCTGCGTGGAGGGCTCCCAACGAAAGCTGTTTTCCTGTAATTAAATTGAACTCAGGAAGGAGAAGGGCTAAGATCAGCATTGCCAGCACCAGAGAAGTAAATGCCAGCAGCGTGGATTCTCCCAGGTATTGCAGCAATAAAAGGGTTCGACTCGCGCCCATCGTTTTCCTGACACCTACTTCTTTCGCTCTCTCTGCTGCCTTGGCTGTCGACAGGTTCATGAAATTGATACAGGCGATCACGAGGATAAAGATTGCAATGATCGAGAACAGGCGTACATACTCGATCCTTCCGCCGGCCCGGACTCCGTTGTCATACCGGCCATAGAGATAGCCGTCGGAATACCGGGTCAAAAAAAGAGTCCGGTGGGTGATCGCATTATTCGTCATGCGTTGGACAAAACCCTTGAGCCTGGCATTTAACCGACCAATATCAGTACCGGGCTTTAACAGCACGTAGGTAGATACGAAAGTTGAACCCCAGCCATCCAGATCCTCTCCCTGGTCTTTAAGTCTTTCAAACGGCAGCACAAATTCAAACCGGTCCGAGGATTGGGTACCCGGTTCTCTAAATATCCCGGAAATGGCATATTGCTGCTTCTGCTAAAAGGTTACCGTCTTTCCGATAAGGTTGGTTGTCGTACCGAATAATTTATTAGCCAGCACATCAGAAAGCACGATCGAATTTGGGCTGGCGAGGACCTTCCTGACATCCCCAACAACCAGCCCATAGGAGAATATATTAAAGAAATCCTTCCCTGCATATTTCCCGTCTGCCCGGATGTTCTTTCCATCTGCAAGGGAGAGGGTGGTGCTCCTGGAAGGAAAGGTGGCCACGGCGTCCTCCACTTCCGGAAATGCTTTCTGCAAAGCGTCTGCTGTTGGGGGGGAAGTACTTCTTGCGGTCCATATCCCACCAGCCCGTTGCCTGTTCTCGATAGCCTGAAATAGCCGGTCGTCATATTTATGGAACCGGTCGATCCTCAGCTCATCGGCTACCCAGAAGTAGATCAACAGCGCACACACAAGACCACTGGACAAGCCAATCAAATTAAGCGCAGTAAACTGCCGGTCTTTCAACAGATAGCGCCAGGCAATCTTAAAATAGCTTTTGAGCATGTTGTTTGGATTACCCTTTCACCTCTAAAGAGGTGCCAAAGCTGTTACTTGTTCGCAATCAATTAATTATCGATTGTTTTTGGGAAAGAACTGTCTGATTCCGTTACACCCGTTGTTCGCTCTTTTATGTAATCATCCCGCCCGCGGCATCTTTCCACTAAACTACTTTGCATGAAACATGCCTTTTTGGTCCTGGCCTGCCTGCCCTTATCGGTTTTCGCGTTCGGCCAATCGAATCCCTTCGGCAATGAGGACCATATAAAAATAACGGCAGTAAAAGACACGCTGCGCATCAGCTGGAAAAGCAAGTCATTTATACTCAGCAGCATTCAAGACCTGGACAGCTGTCTGAAAAGGAATATTCCGGAGCTGACGCGCCCTGTGGCCGACCTCGAAACGTTCAGCGACATGACTGCCGAAGACCATCGGTCTATAATAATCGTAATGGACAAATACCGCCTTCCCGTCGTGAGCGAGCGGACCCTTTCATCGGGAAAAGGAGCCTCTGTAAAAATGGCCAAGTATGACAACTAAAATTGAGAACACTATTTTTCAAGGATAACCTTCATTGTATCCCGGTCCGCCGGCCCGGAGGTATGCTCGTGGATTATCTTCCACGTCCCGTTGTTCCTGACGGCGACCCAGGTCAATCGGTTGAAGAGGGATCTTAGTCTTTCTCCCGTCGCAGATATCCCTGTGTATCTTACTACGGCGCTGGCATAACCCATATCGCCGGTCTCTTTCGTTTGGATATCGCTGAAGTCGACGACGCAGGTCTCCTTCCCCAGCCATTCAAACCAGCCCTCTGCCATTTGGCGCCAGGCGGGCAGCCCTTCGAATGTCCATTGCCACAGATCAAAAACATGCACATTGTCGTCGAAAATAGAGGCAAACAGCGCTGCATCCTTTTTGAGAACTGCGTCTTTGTAGACGTCAAACAAAGCTCCAAGTTCCGTCATAGTTTTCGGTTTAGCCTAAAGATAGTTCGTAAATTACGTACCGGATGAAAATTCACAATCTTCCCCAGGACGTTGTTTCCGCCGGGCCAATCGCGGATGACAGCATCATTATCTACCCGTTCGCTTCTACGAAGGATACGGTCCGGGAAAAAGCCATCCTCGACCGCAACGCCATCAGCCTGGTCATCGAGGGACAAAAGACCATGACCTTTACTGCAACGACGGTATACCCCAACGACAAGGAGATCCATTTTCTTTCCGCCGGCCACTGTGTTGCCTCGATTGACATTTCAAAACAGACGATATTCAGAAGCATCCTGATCTTCTTTGACGACAAAGAGCTGGCCGATTTCTTTCTCGACAATGCCGCGGTTATAGAAAAAGCGATGCGGGCGACGAAGGTAACACCAAGCGCCTATGTAGCCTTCCGGAAGGACGAGTTCATCACCCACTATATCGACTCCCTGGCGCTGATGCTGAAAAAGGGCATCCGGCTCTCCATACGGATGAAGCGCATCAAGCTGCAGGAAATTTTACTCTACCTGCTGGAGAACCATACACAGGGTTTCCTCGCTTTCAAGAACCGGGTGCAGCTGGGTTCCTCCGAGCTGGCTATCCGTAAAGTGGTCGAGGCCAACCTGGTGAATAATCTAAGCATCGACGAAATGGCCTTTCTCTGCAACCTGAGCGCATCTACATTTAAAAGGCAATTCAGAAATATCTATGGGGAATCCCCCAACACCTGGATCGTTGCGCAGAAGATGCAAATAGCGGCGCAGATGCTGACAAAACAGAAAGTGAAACCCGCCGAGATCTGGTTCAGGCTTGGATTCGAGACACACTCCGGCTTTACAAAGTCATTCAGGAAACATTTTGGGGTTGCACCAAAGGATTATACCGGGAGCGTGACCTTCCAGGACTAGTCTTTGGTCCGGTAAGCCTAACAGCGACGCTGCTCGTTGTTGCAATTTTGCATTACAAAAAATTGTAAAAAATGAGCTACAGTACCGAACAGAACAAGGAAATAGTCCGCCGGTTCAACAAAGAATGTATCGAGCAGGGGCTTGCCGCCTCATTCGAAGAGCTGCTGGCCGACGATGTGATCAATCACGCCGCCGCACCTGGAAGACCCAACGGCAAAGAAAGTTTTTCTCTCTTTCTCAATGGAGTCTTACGAAAAGGCTTCCCGGACTGCAAGGTGGAGATACTCGAGCAGGTGGCGGAGAATGATCTCGTCACCACCCGGAAAAAGATCACGGGTACCCATACTGGCGAAATAATGGGGATCCCTCCTACGAACCGGACCGTGGAGATACAGGTTATCGATATGATCAGGTTGAAAGACGGTCAATATAAGGAGCATTGGGGGCAGACTGATTTTCACGAGGTTCTGAGGAGTTTGTAGGGATATTGTTTGCGGTCATCCCGGATGGACCGGTTGGACCGCGGCGAAGGCCCGATAGCGCGGCCGGTTGGACGGCCCGCCGCACCGTTCGCATTCCGGCTTCGTCCCTTCGGTCAATTCCGCCGAAAGGCCGCCGGCGGCGCTTTAGATTTACGACAAAAATTGCATATGCGGCCGACCTATGTTTTGACCATTACGCTTTGCGCGCTACTCCTATTTGCGTGCAAAAAAGACCACCCCGTCCATATTCCACCTCCGCCCCAGCCGGCGTCGGTAAAAAAGGTCCTGCTAAAGGACGTCGTGATCCCCAACCTCCCTTCGCCTTTTTATCATTTCGAGTACCGGCCGGACAGCCTTCCTTCCAAAGTGGATTTCGCTTCCGGCTTTAGTACTTATGATATTATTTATACCGGCAATAAGATCGCGGAGATGCGAAATATCAACCCCGTCAATCACGACACGCTGCGGTATATCTATGGCCAGGACGGCAAGCTGGGGCTGATCATCTTTATAAATAAATCGAATGTTATCTACCGGCACGTCCTCTTTATGTATAATGGCGATCTCGTAAAACAGATCGACTGGGATCAGAGAGTTGGGGATGTGGGCTATATCATCGATCGAACGCTGAAATTTGACTATTACCCCGACGGAAATGTAAAGACGATCGCCGAACACCGCCCGCCGGTCAACAGCACGCCCGAATCCAACTCCACGCTGCTTTTCGAGCAGTATGACGACAAGCTCAATGTGGACGATTTCGGCCTTACACATGTCCCCTTCAATGATCATCTTTTTTTGTTTCAGGGCTTTCGTTTGCAGAAGAACAACCCGGGAAAGGAAACCTTTACGCAGGATAGCAACCTGAACAACTACGTCTCCACATATACCTACACATACAATGACGACAAGACCCCTTCCTTAAAAAGAGGAGCCCAGACCTTTACGGCCGGGCCCTGGGAGGGAAGAACATTCCAGATCAGTACGTCATATAGTTATTATTGACGGAAGCCGGGTTGACTATCGATCCACCATAATCTTTGCCTGTTCGGGTTTCAGGCCGTCAAACCACTGCAGGATATAAACACCTGCCGGGACGTTCCGGATATAGTCGATCTGCACGCTATTCTGTCCTGCCGCGGCCATCTGCTGCTGTTGCCAGAGCATACTACCCTTCAGGTCGAACAGACGCAGGCTGACCATGCCACCGACGCTGTGATTATAACTAACGGTGACCGAGGTCCGCGCAGGGTTGGGATACACCGAGAGCCTGCTCGCAAGCGTATTCTGCTGTACCGAAACGATCTTGCTATATACCGCCCCGCCGTCCCCGTCGAGCTCGCGGATGCGGTAGTAGATCGTGCCGCCGATTGCCGGGAGGTTGTTATCTGTGAATTGATAGGCGTTGTTCAGGGCGTTGCCTTCCCTGAACGGTGTGCTGCTGATATCGGAGAAATTGATGCCGTCGGTGCTGCGTTCCACAACGTATCTCACCGTGTTTATTTCGTATGATACCTGCCAGCTGAGGTTGACGGCCTCGTCATTCTTTGCGGCAGTAAGGCCGAGGAAGGTGACGGGCAGCGCTATACAGTGCAGCGGAACCTGTGCCGGAGCAGCAGCGCTCATATTGGTTACGATGGAACCGGCGGAACCGGCCGTTGCGCCATAATTGGTGGACTGAACGGCAGTGGTCCCTGCGTTGCCGCCTGTCACTTTGCTGGATGCGTTAAGGGTGGCGTTGGAGTAGATCAGGCCGCCACCGCCTCCGCCTCCGGGGCCGTGAGCAGGGCCGCTGACTGTTTCGTTGCTGCCGCCGTTGCCGCCCTTGGCCTGTACTGTCAGGTTGCTGGCAATCCCGTTGCCGCTGTAGATGAGGACCGTGCCACCCGCGCCGCCACCGCCAGAGCCGTCGTTCAGAACGGTACTGTTGGCATTGGTGCCGTTGGCTTTGATGGTACCCGTTCCGGTAATACCGTTCTGGCCATAAAGGATAATGATCCCCCCGCCGGCTGCGCCACTGCTGGCGAAGCCACTGCCCGGGGTACCCGTAGCGTTGTTGGTAGTTCCGGCTCCGCCGCCGCCGCCCATGATCAGACGTGACGCAGAGGCCTGGCTAAAAACAGATCCCGGCCTTCCGCCTACAGGCAGATTGGAGTTCCAGGAGTTGCCACCATAACCGCCAGCGCCGCCATTGGCGCCGCCGCCACCACCCGTATTTTCGTCGTTGTTATTCGCAGGGTTACCGTCGGTACCGCCACCGCCTGCGTTCGCGGGAGCGCCTTTCGCGTAGCTGCCATTGGGATAGCCCTCTGTGCCGGATACGTCGAGGAATGAGTTGTTGTGGTTTAAATATTTAGGGGTACCCGCGATCCCTTCGCCCTTGCTGCCATTGGCATTGTAAGAGGAAGGCGTGATGTAATCGGCGCTTGTCCCCGAACCAGAGCCGGTAAAGGCCCTGCCGCCGCCGCCTCTGAATCCAAGACCCGATGCATCGACAGTCTGGGAGTTCATCATGATCTGGTCGGTTGCATACAGGACAAGGACGCCACCGGAGTACCCATCCCAGCGGGGAGCGGTAATTGTCCCGGTCAGCAGGACGTCATAGTATACAGGAACGCGGATCACCTGGTAAGTATATTGCCCATCCGTTCCAAAGGCAGTATTCTGATAGCTGTGAGCCAGACCGGAGGCGATCGTAAGCGTACCGCCGGCGGTGCTCAGATTACTGGCTGCAACAGCATACTCCATATTTCCGGCGAGCAGCTGACCGTTGTTCAGATAGCCGCTACCGGTTCCGGTACCGTTGCCATAGTTGCTGGTGTTGGCAGAGTTGATCTGCGCCCCCTGCATCTGGATGATGAGCAGGATGTCCCCCACCGCGATCGGCGTCGAGCCATAGTAGGCGCTGCCGAGGGCGATGGAGGTGCTGCCTGCCGGGACATTCGCCTGGCTGGCAGGGTAATAAGTATTGGGATAGCTATTTATGTTGGTAGTTGCCGTGGACGGACAGTTTTGGGCCGTCGCCAGCTGGCTAAACAGGAGGATCGAGATTGCGATAACCCAGCTGGGTCTTGCGAGAGGATACCCAAATTTTGTGTATTCATTCTTCATCGGGAACAGATTTAAAGGTGACGGATCGAGGGTATTTGGCCTCGCTGTATAGTATCCAATGAAGGACCAATAATTCTAGCTATTATAAATCAGATAGATATATGAAATGTTCAATATGAAAAACTCTCCCAGACGGAAATTTTTTCCGGGTTTGGGACAAAAAATTGCAGAAAATACGATGCGAAATGGGGGAATTACCTGGGAAGACGTGGGATTGTGAAACTAATGTAACCTTACCCTAAAACTTATCCCTGCGGAAAAGTTAACTCCATACTCGCTTACCTTCAGCTGGTCGGTGGGTTTTCGTAGCTCCTTGAAATGACCGCCGGACTTACCATGGTTATTGCTGTAATAGCCCAGCCGCCAGTGCGAGTTAAAATACATATCATAGCCGAGACCACCATAAGCTCCGATCTGAAGACTGCCGATCCTGACCGGATACCAGAATGCGCGCACGCCCGGCTCAACAAAAAGGCCAATACGACGAAGCGCCAGGGGGAAAGGATACTGCGCCGCGAGCTGCTGGTATTCGGGAGGCAGCTGACCATTCAGCCGGATGATATCATTGTGATACCCGGCGCCGGCGCCTGCAAAAAGAAGAAAGGACTCCGTCCCGAGCAGACGGCAGTACAGTCCGCCAAGAATATTGAAAGAGCTCAGGTTTCGGTCTGACTTGATAGAAGACAATTTAATACTGTATAACAGCCTGGAAGAGCTGGGCATAGCGGCCAGCTCGAAGTTGAAGTTGCAGGGCACATGCGGTTCCGTCGGGTAGCCATACTTCTCCAGCCAGCGATTGATATGGGGATCCGTGGCGTGAGTAAAGCTCACCCCTGTATTGAACATCAGCGAAAAGCTGGAGTCCTCCCCTGTTTGAGAGAAAGCCGTTGTCGCAGTCAGTAAAAGGAGCAATAAGAAACCGCCCAGTTTCATCCCTTAAATGTAGAAAATTTTGGGCGTGGTGTATAGTCCATTAACAAATAAATCGCCCCGCTCCTGCGGCGGCGTCGCAGCCTATACCACCATCGCCTTTTTCTCCTTCAGCTCTTTCTTCGTCATATTAAAAAGAATACTATGCCGATTATTCACTCGCTGAACCAGGTGGACATGGGCTATGAAATTCTCCACGATCTGGATCTTGTCGCTGGGCGTCACCACCAGCAGCTGCAGGTGCAGCTGCTTGCAGAGCTCCATCAGATAGGTCGCCTTTTCCTCGTCCTGATTACTAAAGCTCTCATCCACAGCGATGAAGCGCAGACTCTTGGAATTGCGACCTTCCCGGGTGATACCAAACTGATACGCGATCGCGCTGCAGAGAATGGTATAGGTAAGCTGCGCCTTCTCGCCCCCCGATAGCTGGCCCATCTGGCGGTAGGTCTTTTTCAGCTCGTTGGTCTCCCTGAACTTTTCGTCGGCCCAGAACTCGAACCAGTTGCGGACGTCCAGAACGCGGGCGCGATAGGCCTCGCTTTCGTCCAGGCTGTCGATAAAGGCCTGTACATTTTTCTTAAAATGGAGCGCCTTGTCTTCAAAACTGTTCTGCTGCCAGTCAGCCGACTGGGGCAGCGCATTCAGCAGCTGATGCCTGAACTCCTTGATGACGGTATCAGACACCGGACGGATGCCGAGCTGGATATAGGTGTCCGGCAGGCGGTTGAAATTGATCCCGCTGAGCGACTGGTTCAGCGTAGCGATGCTGTTCTTTATCTTTCTTTCCCAGCTCTCCAGCTCTTCATTCAGCACACCCATCTTGATAACGGCCGTGTCGTGGAGCAGCCGCTCGAAGTCCTTCTTGAACCGTGGCAGGTTCTCCGACTCCAGCCGGTCGAGCCATTCCATGTATTCCCCGGCATATTCCCTCTCGGCGGGCAGCCGCTGCGTATCTGCGGCCCAGTCCGTAAACCGCTGAAGCACCTCCAGCGGCGGGTTCTTTATCTTATTGATTGCCCTGTCGAGGTCGCGGCCTTCACGGGCAGCCAGCTCTTCGTGCTGTTTCGCCGAAGACTCCGCCGTCTCCGTCAGCTGGCTGAAGAGCGTGTCGATGCTATCCAGCGAAAGGCTCTCGGGTGCCAGCACCGAAGCATGCTTCTGCTGAAAACCCAATAACAGGTCTTTGTCCTCCGATGTCAGTATATTCACGAACCCGGAAAGCGTCGACTGCTCTTTCTCCCTTGTCTGCAGATCGAACTCCACCAGCGTGATCTTCTTGACCAGTTCGTCCTTTTCCCGCTGGCGCGAAACCAGGTTCTCACGAATACCCTCCAGCTGCTGGGTAACGGCCTTCAGCTGGTCGCTTCCTTTCTTCAGCTTGCCGGCCTGCTCTTCGATCTGGTGGACCGCCTGCCGAACGCCCGCGACGTTGACCGAACGGAAAGAGTCGTGTTCGCTGATATGCTTGGCGGCAAACACCTGGTCGCGGAGCCGCTGATTTTTCGAAGTTGCCCGCTGCCGTGCCTCCTCTGCGCCTTCCAGCTCCATCAACAGCTGGGACCGGCGCCGCTGAAGCGCCTCTTTTTTCTTTTCGTTGTTCCATCCGAGCACATAGCGGCTGGCGTCACCCCTTCCCGGCCGGTCGTCCTTCTCGTGGCGGTCCCTGTTCTTTATCAGGCCCTGTATCGTAATAGCTCTTTCATAACGCTCGAGCTGTTTTTCATTGTCGACACAGCTAAAATTATACTGCTGTATCACCTGCTGCCCGACCCAGGAGCTGAGCGGATGGTCCGGATGGAACTCGAGCTTGTGCCAGGCCGTTCCGCTGTCGGCGTGCTGCTGTAGCGCCACGTCCTTGACCAGATTGTAGACCAGCCGGGTCCTGAGGTCTGTATTGTTGATATAACGGGTTACTTTCTTGTAGTGTTTGTCCGATACCAGCAGACGAAGGGCCAGCGGGTTCAGCAGCTTTTCCAGCGCGGGCTGCCAGTCCATTTCTTCGGATCGTACCTGCATCAGCTCGCCGGCGAAGGGGAGGTCCTGGTCGTCCAGTTTTAATTCTGCGCAGATATCGCGGCGGAGAGCGATGAGGTGTGCAGGGATATTGTTTCGGCTATGCAGCAACGTATTGAGCTCGGCTTCGATCTTTTCTTTTTCCGCCGATGCCTTCTTGTGCTGATCCTGGGAGGAGAACAGGTCTTCTTCGTTGTTGCGCATCTCGGTAGCCAGCCTCTTCTCGGCGCGGTCTGCCTCCTTTTTTATGCGCTGGTAGCCCGCCTCGTCCGAGGGAGCTGTCTCCTCCAGCCGCAGGGTCGTACACCATTCTGTGAATTTCTTCAGGTTCTGCTCGGTTTCTTTGACTACAACCAAAAGCTGCTCTTTTTCTTTTTCCAGCTGCTGGAGGCGTTGCCCGGCCTTGTTCTGCTCCAGCTGGTTGAGCGTCTGCCGCTCTTCTTCGCGTAGAGCCTCGATTGTCTGTCCCGCTTCTTCCGCCTGACGGCGCAGGACCTGTATCTCCTTTTCGAGGTCGTGGACGTATTCGTCGAGCAGGTGGTATTTGGTGTAGTTCTTCCAGATGCGCGCCGTGTTCACTTCATTGCGGGCCTGCTGTCCAAGGTCAGACTGTTCGCGGAACTGCTCGTAGTGTTTCTTTAGCGGATGGAGAAGACGCACCTGCTCTTCCGTCTTTTCGATATTTCGCTGGGCGTCGATCAGCGTGGAAAGGTGCTTCTTCAGCTCCTGAAACTCCTGCTCCATATTCCGTGGCTCCAGCATGTTGGTGCGGATGAAATCGTTCAGCTCGCCCAGCACCTTGATGCCCATGGTCTGGTTGAAGAGACTAAGCGCCTGCATGCTCTGCATGCCGAGGACCTCTACCATCCGTTGCGCGTAGCGGCTGGCGGCGTCGAACCACTCTACCTGTTTGCGGCTTCCCTTATTGTATTGCTGGTCGATGCGTTTGCGCCAGGCGCCGTTCAGATCGAAGGGGCGGAAATCCTCCTCGATGTGTAAAGGCTTGTGGGCGATGGCAAAGACCCGGCGCATCTCGCTGCCGCTGAACCAGCGGACCTGGAAGAGGGTCACATACTGCTCGGCCTCATTGGCAAAATGCGCCAGCAGGATGCTATAGGCCTGGTCCCTGTTCTCGCGCAGGTAGAGCGTCTTGCTCGAATTGCTGTTCTCGGTATGGATGGTGCCATAGCCGCCCATGACATAGGTCTCTTCCGTCCGGTCGCCTTTCTTCTCGCTACCGGATGACTGGTTATAAAAGCGGTGCTTCTTTTCAGGAACGATCAGCGTCAGCAGGGCGTCGACAAAAGTGGTCTTCCCGCTGCCGTTGGCGCCCGTCAATAGGGACGTCTCTCCACCCGGGCTGATCTTCCATACGTGTTCGTCGAATGTCCCCCAGTTATACAGCTCCATATACTGAAGCCGGAAACCGGATTTGTTTTCATCGGTACTAAATACGCCCAGCTGCATGTTCGATAAGTTGTTGTTTGAAGTTCTCCAATAGTTCGTTGTCGACCCGGGCCTTTATGATCTTTTTGATCCTGAACTTTTGTTCGTCATACAGGTCGCCGTTCTCGACCTTTTCGAGGAAGTCCAGCTCTTCGACCCGGTCTATCAACCTGTCGAGGTCCCGGATGAATTTCACCCGGCTGGGATTCTCCTTAAAGAACAGCTCGGCATATTCTTTTATCTCGCGTCTTTTCTTTACCAGCTCGCGGGTACTCGCTTCACCAACCTCAAATTCAGCCATCACATCCCGCAACAGCACCAGCAGGATGCTCTCTTCATATCCCAGCTGTATCCGGCGGACCCAGCCGGCGACATTGTCTTCCTCGTCCAGCCGGCTCTGTTCCAGATAGGCATAGCCGTCATCTTTTTCGAGGACCAGGACGAGTCCCAGCGTCTGCAAGAATCGGGTGAGCTCGGCCTGGTACTGCAGCAGCTGTTCCCAGGCGGTCTTTTCCAGGTATTCCACCGGCCCTTTGAGGAGCTTGATGAATACCGGGGTGAAAGGCAATATTGGTTGTTTATCCGTGGCCATTGTTATTTGTTGTTTACCTGCTGAACAGCAGATAGGGTACTTCAATGAATTGTGTTCTTTCCGGGTCCAGTGGGATCAGCTCGGTGATCTCCTGCATGGACTGTACGCGTGACGCCTTCTCGCGCAGGAAGGAGAAATAGCTTACCACTTCCCCGACGCCTCCTGTCAACCCCACGATCTCGATGATCTCGGACAGGGTAGCGGTCGTCTTTTTCTCCAGCACCTTCTCGACCTTCTGCCAGAGGACCTTCCTGTCGATATGCGATGTGCTTAGCATCCGGCCAAAACGTTCAAAGTCTTCTATCTTCTCCTTCGCATTCGCGGGCTGTTTGACGATCGCCGTGCCCTGCCGCTCCACAAGATTCAGCTTGCGTTCCATATTCATCCGTATAGGCACGGGGCTGTCGAGCCGGAGCCCGCATGGTGGGACGTCTTCGTCCATGAACTGAAATACCAGCTCTTTAATGCTGCCTATCTGCTGGCGCAGCCGCCGGTGCCGCGCTATCTCCTTTTCGGTGATGATACGGCTGAGCTTCTCGGCCATCCTGTCATTGGACTCGTATACATTGCGGCCCTGCTGGAGCAGCAGGGATTTGATATTCTGGACAAAATCACCGTCGCTTTCGATACTCCTCTCCTGCAGCAGCAGCATCAGCTGGTCGGTGAGCAGCCGCCATTCTTCCTGTCCCTCGCGGCTGACGAGGAAGTCCCAGAAAGCATAGAAGCTCTTTCCCTGGTCGCTCTTCCGCAGCGCGTCGTAGGCTTCGAACGCATAGCCGACGATGGCGCCTTTATTGACCTCCGCCCGGGTATGCTGCTCCACGATATGGCGATGGATGAATTTGAAGTTGTCCTCCACTTCCCGGAAATCGCTGAGCAGCTCATGGCTGAGGCGCGTAAACCATTCCAGCCGCTCGCGCAGCTGTGCATTGGTATATATCTCGGGTTTGAAACCCATCTCGATCCTCTTGATCTCCTTGTCGATCTCGGCCTTTCTGTTCCTGAGCTCCTCCAATCTTTTCAGCGAGTCGTCTTCCGTATATTCGACCATCTCGCGAAGGGTTTGGAACAGAAAACGAAAGCGGCTCTCCGTCCCTACAAACTGTCTTTTTTCCAGACTCACCAGCCACTGGAAGAGCTTTTCCGTGTGCGCGCTCAGCTGGTATTGCGTGACCGCGTCCCCGTCCGGAAAGTCCTGCAGCAGGCGGCGCTGTACCCAGTTGAGGAGGTACTTACGGGCCCGGCTCTCTTCGTCTTCTCCAAATTCGATACGGGCCTCTTCCAGGTCTTCGATCCCTTCAGAATGATTGCGCAGCTCTTCGGCAAGGAGGCTGATCAGAGCGGGCTCGGGCAGACTCAGGATGCTATCGGTCTTGAAGGCCTTGAAAAGGAAGGGGATCACCCACTGCGCGTTCCGCATCCGGATGATCTGTACGGCTGGAGAGGTTTCAAACAAATAGGATATATCCGATATCGCCATCTACGCTTCGTTTTTAACCAGGTTCGGGGGTCGAATGCACGGTCCCGCCCGGCCGATAAAAGTATCGATTCAACCAGAAAAAAGCATGGCTGCTCCGGGCGGTGGGGATAAAAAAAATCCCGGTTGGGGAAAAAACAAACGGAATTGTTGAAAAGTTTCGGGGTCGGAATTGTCGTCAGCAGGATAGACCAGCGCGTGCGTGGGACAAAAAATTTTCAGATTATTATTGCGGCCTGCAACGGACAAGGTACTGCTCCCAGGGATCCTCGTAAAGAAGGCTCACCGACCAGCCTTCCTGATTGGCGATCTTTTTTAATGTCTTATAGTCTATAAAGAGCCATCTGAACCAGTCTGACAGTTCGCGGCGGTATTCGTACTGGTGGAATATCTCTCCGTAATAGCCTTCTGTTTTTGGGGGTTTTCCGTCGTACAGGTAGGCGACGTCAGAAGAGTCGAATATCAGCTGACCGCCGGACTCCAGCAGGGGTCGGGCGCTGGCGAAGAAGCGGCGGAGACCGTCAAGCGTGCCGGAGATGCCGATCCCGTTCATTAGCAACAGAAGAGTATCGTATTTTTTCGCAGGCAGGTCAAGACGAAAAAAATCTCCCTCAAAAACCTTTTTTACACCCCGAGCCTTCATAATAGCTACCGCCTGCGGCGAGATGTCCAGGGCAGTTATATCCTGCCCCATCTTTTGCAGGGCAAGCGCGTGGCTTCCCGCGCCGGCGCCGATGTCGAGTATCCTGCCCCGGCACTGCTGGAGCGCAACCCACTCCAGTTCAGGCATCTGCTCCATATCCCGGAAGAAGACATCCACCGGCATTTTTTCGCGGGGTTCTTCCCGGTAGCCGGCCTCTTCAGAGGAGTTTCCCTCCGCACTCTTCCGATCGCCCGGCCTCCTGGGGCCACCAGCGCCGCCGCGGCGAGTTCCGCGTCCGGCAGCCACATCCCTGATCCGGTGATGAACCCAGAGCTTTGCGGTGGATGTCTTATAATAATAGTCGTTCAGCGCGTTACCAAGAACGTCAGTCATAGTTATTCTACATCTACAATGCCCGCGCGGCGGCGAAGCTCTGCGACGGTAAGGTTGATCTGTCTGCCGACGGGTTTTCCATCGCGGTAGGTAATGATCTTGAGCCAGGAAGCGTCTTTGGGGACCGTCATCGGGCCCGTGTATTTCGGATAGAAATTATCCGGATTGGAGTTGTCCCAGCTATAATAGATATCGAGACCCGGGATCTCGGTAGACAGCTCGATGCTGATCGATTTGTCAGAGGCATAGTCTTTCTCTACCTTGATGATGGCGTCGAACATCGAACGGGAATATTTCACCTGCTCTGCATCAAGTCGGTCAAAGCTGGCTTCGACCCTTTTTGTAAAGCCGGGCCAGTCCTTCTTTTCCTTCGGCGTCCAGAGGACTTCGGCGACGGCCATGCCGCGCGGCCATATCATGTATTGCATATGGCGGGTGTTGTAGACCTGCTCGGTCCAGAGATTGGCCTGACCGCCGATGATATATTTGGGGTCTACGCTGTCGGGAACAGGCTCATACGAATAGGTCTTATTGAGACGCAGCGTGGCGTATACCGGAGGTTCCAGGGCCGCGTCACCCTGCATATAGTCCAGGTAGAAGAAGGTGGTTGGGCTCATGACTACGCTATGACCCATTTTTGCGGCCTGTATCCCTCCTTTTACGCCCCGCCAGCTCATGACGGCTGCATTGGGTGCCAGGCCTCCTTCCAGTATCTCGTCCCAGCCGATGACCTTTTTGCCTTTGGACTCTACGATCTTTTCTACCCTTTTCTCAAAATAGCTTTGTACCTCTTCCTGGGTCTTCAGACCTTCTTTCTGCATCAGCTGTTTGACCGCATCGCTTTCCTCCCAGAAGTTCTTGGCGCATTCGTCGCCGCCTACATGGATATAGGCGAAGGGGAATAGCTGGGCCAGCTCGGTAAAGACCTTGTCGAGAAAGGGGTAAACTTTTTCGTTAGCCGGGCATAGCGTATTGTCGATAAGGGCGTCGAAGCCGCCGGTATGCCAGTCCATGATCCTCTCGCCGCTGCGTACTTTGTATTTGTCGGCCCCCGGCGTACAGGAGAGCTCGGGATAGGCGACGATCGCCGACAGGCTATGCCCGGGGATATCGACCTCGGGCAGGATATCGACAAAACGGTCCTTCGCATACTTCACCAGCTCGCGGATATCGTCCTGCGTATAAAAACCGCCGTAGTCGCGGGGTTCATCGGGTGCAGGCGCCGGGAAGGTACCGAATGTCCCGACCCTTTTAGCGCTCCATGCCCCCACCTGTGTGAGACGGGGAAGGCTCTTTATCTCGACGCGCCAGCCTTCGTCGTCAGTCAGGTGCATGTGCAGGAGGTTGAATTTATACTTTACCATCTCATCGATGAAATCCTTCACCTGCTGTTTGGTAAAGAAATGCCGGGAGACGTCGAGCATTAGCCCCCTCCAGCCAAAACGGGGGTAGTCTGTTATCGTCGTGCAGCGCACCTGCCAGCCGGACCTCTTCACCGGCTGACGGCTTTCTATGGCTGCAGGCAGCAGCTGCAGCAGGGTCTGAACGCCATAGAAAATACCCGCAGCCTGATTGGCCTTTATGGTAACGGCCCTGGGCGTGACGGCGAGGGTATATCCCTCTGCGCCTAAAGTATTGTCGGGAGTTTTATTCAGCACAAGACGGATGGTTGCTGAGGGATTATCGGCAGTCACCGAGACGGTATATCCGGTGGGCGCCGAGAGATGCTCTTTCAGGTCCTGTACAGCCTGGCCGAGGGCCTGCTCATGGGCCTCGATCACGATGCTCTTTGGAAGGGTAAAGCTCCCCTGTTCCATCTGCTGGCTGACCGGCGCGGGTATCAGCGCGCTGGCTTCATTCTGGGCGGGAGCCTGGTCCTGTGCGACGGCGATGAGGCCGGCTCCGAGTACTGTCAACAGTGAAAGGAATGTTTTTCTCATGGTTATTGCAAGCTTGTGTTTAAATTTATAGTAAGGTAAATCATATTGCCTAGAACACTTCCTTAATAGTGGTATTTATCGTACCGGATGTAATGCGCTCGCCGGCCAGTTTATTTTGCAGCAGCCTGGCAAGCGGCGCGTGCGGAGACAGGAAAAAGATCGTTTCTCCGTCGATGTTATGCTTGCCCAGCCCGGCAGCGATGAAGAAGCCAAGCCCCTCGCCCCGGAGGAATGCCCCCGGTCTTCCGGCTGAATAGAGCTGCTCTATGTTGACAGAGTGCAGGGTCGCGAGCTCTTTCAGGTATTCGGTCAGCTGACGGGAATGCATCTCCTGCTGCAGGTGGCTCATGGCGCGGCCGGTCTCATATTTGTCGCCGGCGGAGCTTTTCTCTTCGCTGTTCGCGGCCTCCTGGGCCTGGTCGATCGCCGCCCGGGCGGTGTTGATGCGTTGGCCGATATGGTCCAGGGCCCATCGCCGGAGCCTGTTCTTAAATGCTATTTTTTCCGTATCCGTCATTTTTTATTTAATGAGGGCGTTTCCCCGGCAGCCTACAGCGCTACTTTAAGAACGACCTTTTTTACCAGGTCGGGCTGGTGTTGGAAAACTTCCGGCTGATGGATGTCGGAGGGGAAGAAGATAATGAACTGGCCCGCAGGCAGTGTAATATAATTGAGTTCTTCCTCGGGGATGCTGTAGAGGGCGTAGTCTTTTTCGGGGTTATAGGGAGAGGTTTCGGGCTGATCTGTCAGGGGGGTATAGCCAAATCTTTCCGTGCCGGAGATGACGATCTGGATATCGGCATAGTCGCGGTGGCTTTCAGGGCTGCACTCGGCCACAGGCTTGGTGGTATATTCGTTGACGATGGCGAAGATATTGTCTCCGTCGATCTGGTATTTACCGGTTTCCATTTCGGCAAAATTGGTGGACAGGGCGTAGTGGATAGCTTTCTCAAAATTCGGGCTGATAACCTTATACCAATGCAGCTGGGACAGGGTGGATGTGATCATGTCGGTTCGATTATTTCAGCCAAGGTACCAACTTTGAAAAAAATAAGTCAAATTTCCGGTAACCTTTTTCTTCCTGCGAAGTTTCCATTAGCAGGGCGGAGAATTGAGGACAGGGACCGGTCAGGGTCTTCGGCATTATGAACCAACTAGAAATTTATCATTCGCTTGAATTCATTGACGGATAATGCGCTTATGTTAAAGGTAAAGTCCGGGGACCTGGACAAAATGGCGTTGCTGTTTCAGCGATACCATCGGCCCCTTTACGGCTTTCTCTATCATATGACCGGTCAGAAGGAGGCGAGCGAGGATATGGTGCAGAATGTCTTCTACCGGATGCTGCGGTCGCGTCATACGTTCACCGGCCAGGGAGAGTTCAGGACCTGGATGTATCACCTGGCGAGGAACGTTCTGAAAGACCATCTGAAGAAAGCGGGCCGCTATCGGTCGATGCCGGAGTGGGAGGAGAGGATAGCCGACGAGGACCTTGTAGAAGAGCAGCTGGAAAGAAAGCAGGAGCTCGGGATGCTCCAGCAGAAGATCGAAAGCCTCAGTCCCGAAAGCCGCGAGGTGCTCGTCCTCAGCCGCTATCAGGACCTGAAATATGCAGAGATCGCCGGAGTGCTGGATATCAGCGTAGCCGCGGTAAAAGTGAGGATACACCGGGCGATCCGTCAGCTAAAAATGTTGTACCTGCAAACAGAATAGTATGAACTGCGAAAAAGGAAAACAGCTACTGGCCGGCTGGATGGACAACCAGCTGACCGACGCCGGGAGGGCGGAGATGGAAGAGCACCTGGCGGCCTGCCCCGAATGTCAGCAGCAGATGGAGGCCAACCGCCGGCTCTGGGACTCGATGGGGGAGATAAAGGCTCCTGCTCCTTCGGACAAGATGCAGGTGCGGTTCGACGCCATGCTAGAGACGTATAAGCAGGAGCAGGAGAACCGGAGGCCCGGTATTGCATTCTATCTGCAGCAGCTGTTCGCCGTCCGGCCGGGTTTTACCTGGGCATATAGCCTTGTCCTTTTGGTGATCGGCGTCGGACTTGGTTATTGGGTAAGCCGGGGACTTCGGCACGGACCTGGCGCCAGCAGCGGACACCCGACGGAAGGCGTCGCAACGACTAATCCCAAAACGTCCCCCAATAGGGACACCCCCGTGTCTACAGTCACTCTTACCGGTGTGTCGAACAAACCGGAGACCGCTACCGCATCGGGGACGGCTGACAGCGGTGAGGCATCCGAAAAACAGCAGCTGAAGGCGCTCGCCGACCAGGTACACGAGATGCGGGAGATGGTGATGCTGGCCCTGCTGGAGAATCCATCTGCCTCCGAGCGTATCCGTGGCGTCAGCTATGCCAGCGATATCCAAACGATCAACAAGAACGTGCTGGACGCTCTGCTTAGCACTCTCAATAATGACCCCAACAGCAATGTCCGGCTGATGACGCTGGACGCGCTGACCCGCTATGCCAACGTTCCGGCTGTGCGGAGAGGGCTTGTACAATCCATCCTTCAGCAGGATTCGCCGCTGATGCAGGCCGCAATGGCGGACGTAATGGTCCGCCTGCAGGAGAAAAAGGCGGTACAGCCGCTGAAAGAGCTGCTACAGCAAAAAGACCTCAACGAAATGGTGAGAGCGAAGATCCAGCAAACCCTTACACGACTGATCTAAAACCAACCAAAATATGAAAAGGAAATTTTTCCCCCGCATCATGGGGATCGCGGGCCTGGGCCTCTTATGCGCCGCCGGTACGGCCGTCAATGCCCAGGAATTTAAGGACCATATCAAAAAAGAGTTTACCGTGCAAAAGGCCGCTTCGACCGTACTGGCCATTTATAACCTGGAAGGCTCGATCGATGTACAGGGATATCCCGGCGACAAGGTCGTGCTCGAGATCGACGAAGTGATCCATGCCAGCACCCAGGAACAGCTCGAAGCGGGTAAAAAAGAATTCAAGCTCGGCTTCGACCAGAAAGAGGACAGCATCATCGTCTATACGGCCGAGCCCTACGACACCCGGCCCGGGCAGGGGAGGTGGAATGAACGGCATATTGATTACCGATGTCAGCTGGAGTTCACAGTAAAGGTTCCCTACGACATGAACCTGGACATCCGGACGGTCAACAAGGGCAGGCTGGCGATCGCCGACGTGGGGGGAATGTTAAAGGCGAATAATGTGAATGGCGGCATCACGATCAAGAACGCCAAGGGGACGACCGAAGCCCGTACTATCAACGGACCCGTAACGATCAACTATCTTAATGTACCGCCCGATACATCCAGCTATTATACGCTGAACGGGACGCTGGAGATCACCTATCCCGACGACCTTTCGGCCGACGTACAGTTCAAGAGCATGAACGGGAGTCTTTTTACCGACTATGAGAACACAGAGACACTACCTGTCGCCGTAATAAAGAACGTGGAGAAAGGCACCGGTCATGGCACGCTCTACCGGCTGGACATAGCCAGACGCATAAAATTTGGCAAAGGCGGAAGGGTGCTGAAGTTTGAAACTATGAACGGAGATATCTACATAAAAAAACAATCGTAAAAAAATAGGATATGAAAAGAATACAACTTGCATCTTTCATTGGTATTTGTTTGTTGATGGTTGGCAGCAGCCCGCTGTGGGCGCAGTCCGGTTCGAAGGAAGAGCAGCTGGCAGTACCCCTGAGCGAGCCGGGCAAACCGTTCAAGGTAACGGCGCATGTTCTGTACGGATCGATAAAAGTAATGGCTTATGAGGGGAAGGAGGTTGTAATAGACGTTTTTGGCGATTCTTCGCGTAAGCACAGGGATGAGGATGCGGCTCCCGGCGGGATGCGCCGCATCGGGGGAGGCTCCGGACTGAATGTCACGGCAGAAGAAAGAAATAACAATGTAGAGATCAGCGGAGGCCTGTCAAAGCTGTCGGGGATCATTGTAAAAGTGCCGGCTGGCCTTATCTCGCTACAGCTGGGGGCGGTCAACGACGGAAGCATCACGGTAACGGGCATCAGCGCCGCGATGGAAATAAATAATGTGAATGGACCGATCACGGTCAAGGATGCCGCCGGTTCGGTGGTAGCCAATACGGTCAACGGGGCGGTGACCGTCAGCTTCAAAAGCGTCGATGCCAAGGCTCCGATGGCTTTCTCCACGCTCAACGGCAATGTGGACGTGACCTTCCCGGCGGACATGAAGACCAGCCTCAAGCTGAAGACGGACCGAGGAGGCGTATTTACCGACTATGAGGTCGCGATCGACAAGTCGCAGCCTGCGATGAAAAAGACGGAGGAGAACCATATGTACAAGCTCTCCATCGACGAGTGGGTATACGGGAAGATCAATGGCGGCGGCCCCGAGGTGATGATGAAGACCATGAACGGGGATATTTATATCAGGAAAACGAAATAGTCGGCGCCGCGTCGCGGGCCTAGTATTTCCCCGTCAGCTTCAGATAGATCTTCTTCAGTCCTTTTGGTTTTTTGTATTTGGGTCTGCCGGCGTCCTGCGGCCGATCGCGGAACAGGGTAAGATGTGCGTCGTTGACCTCGTTCTCGGGTCGGCCGTTCGTATAATAATAAAGGGCCAGCGACTTGCGGGTCCGGCCGGGCGGGCAGGTCAGCGGGTCGGGGTGGCCGTGGTAGGAGTTGCTGGTAGTCGAGAAGATGGCCATGCGGTTGAACAGGGGAAGTATCTTTTTCACGGCACCCTTCATTTCGGTGTCCCAGAGCTCGAAGTGGCCGCCATAGGATTCGTCCCAGTCTTCGTTCATATATACCAGTACGTTCAGCCTCCGGTCGAGACCCGTGCGGGGGTGTTTGTTAAAGTCCGCGTGGATGGCCAGCTTGCCGCCCGGGAATATCTGGTGACATCCTCCTCCTTCGAAGTATGGGTCGGGAATAAGGTTCTCGATCCCTGTCAGAGCAGAGAGGAAATCGAGGAAGGGCTCCGAGTTCATATAATGCATAAAGGCCTTTGTCTTTTCGCCAAACCGTCCTTCTCCGCGCGAAGCCCGTTTGATCTGGTTGTCGTCGTTGAACTTGATATCCGGTTTCTTGGAGAGGTCGGGAAATTCTTCCAACACCTCTTTCAGTCGTTCCGGTATGAAGAAATTGTCAAATGAAATATTGGGGAAGGGTACCGCGGTGGCATAATCGCTGCTTTTTTTCTCCCCGAACTTTCTGAGATCAGCAGGGGACATATCAACAAAACTCATAAGATGCTGGGTTTGGCCGGTAAGGTAGAGAATTAATTTTTTATAGGAGTGTTAAATCGTTAAATTGGATTACACTTATCGGCTCCATATGAAATTTTTCGTTCTCGTTATTATGATGCAACTATTTACCGCGCAGGCATCAATCACCGTTTATGGTCAGACGCCCCAGCCGCCCGAAAGGGGTCGATAAGGGCGACCCGCCGTTTCTGATCGTTCAGGGGGAGAAGGACGAGTCCGTGCCCAACACACAATCAAAGATCCTGCATTCCTGATTGACCATTACGGGTGTGCCCAACGAGCTCATGATCGTGCCGAGTGCGCCGCACTACGGGGAAATGTTCGACGCGGAATATATACGCGAGCGCGTGTATGCGACGTTGGGGAAGTACATGAAATAATAAATTGTATCTTCGATTTGCTTCGGATGGGGAAATATTGTTCCTCAAATCCATCACAATGAAAATTCAGTACTGTTCGGATCTCCATCTTGAATTTCCGGAAAATCAAAAATTTCTTGCCCGAAATCCTTTGAAGGCCGCAGGGGACATCCTTGTGTTAGCTGGCGATGTTGTTACTTTCCCCGATCAGGAGAAAGCCAGCGGATTCTTCGACTTTATCTGTGATCATTTTTCCGCCATCTACTGGGTGCCCGGCAACCACGAATACTACGGGGCAGATATAGCAGATAAGCCGGATCCTCTTTTCGAGAAGATCCGGGATAATCTTTTTTTAGTAAATAATTCCACCGTAGTCCACGACGGTATCCGGCTTGTTTTTTCCACACTATGGAGTAAAATAAGCCCGCAGCTGGAATGGGATATCCAGAGAAGTATATCCGATTTTTCCGCTATTACGCTCCGGGCGGAAAATTTAACCGCCCATAATTTTTCATTACTTCATGAGAAAAGCTTGCGATTTTTGAAGAACGCTCTTGGCGAAAAAAAGGGAGGGCCGACTGCTGTTGTTACCCATCACGTTCCAACACTGATGAACTATCCTCGGATCTATAAGAATAGCCCGTTGACAGAAGCTTTTGCTGTCGAGCTGTTCGACCTTATTTCGGATTCAGCCGTCGACTGCTGGATCTATGGTCATCATCATGTCAATACTCCGGAATTTACTGTTGGGACGACAAGGATGCTCACGAATCAGCTCGGATATGTGCATCGGTATGAGTATAGATCATTTGAGAGGGAGAAGGTGGTAGAGGTTTGATCCGAATACCGACGGTTCGGGAAGCGTCGCACCTATTTTCCGATTATTGTTTTGCGATGCGCCATTCCCCAATCGGTCAGGTTCCTGATGATGGTCTGTAAGGTTTTGCCGTGTTCTGTAAGCTCATATTGAACAGTCACTGGCTGCGTATCCAGAACAGTCCGTTTGACCAGTTTGTTTATTTCGAGTTCCTTTAATTCTTTACTCAGCATTTTGTTGGAAATACCTGGCACGTCATTCAAAATATCGGAAAACCGTCTTTTGTTATAATAGCAAATAGACGAAATGATAGATATTTTCCATTTCCCTTGTAATACGTCCATTGCATCATGGACGGCCATGACCTCTTTCCTGTGCTCTGCCAGACATGCGTTGTCAATCATAAGTTACCTTGTTACCTGGATGTTACTGTTACTTTCGGTTACAAAGTTACTAAAATATATTTATCCGCCTTAAGTTTGCATCATAAACAATAAAAAAGGTTAACAATGGATTTTACAGGCGGGAGCACAGGAATTGGTCTGGCAACCGCAAAAGCATTTATCAATGCAGGAGCAAACGTTTGGATCAGCAGCAGAAAAGCTGAAAATCTCCAGAAGGCAAGTCTCGGGATCGATAGCCCGAGACTGAGAACTGTTGTTTCAGACACTTCAAATCTGGCAGGCATTTCAATCCTCGAAAAGGAGATCACGGAAAGCGGAAAGAAAGTAGATGTTCTTTTCCTGAATGCCGGAATAGCCATATTTGCGCCAATTGAACAGGCAACAGAAGCGGATTTTGACGCGCAATTCAACACCAACGTAAAAGGTCACTTCTTCACGCTGCAAAAATTAATTCCCCATTTGGCAGATGGAGCGGCCGTAGTCTTTAATTCCTCGATCGTCGCCAGTGCGGCAGGTCTGGCCACCAGTGTATATTCTGCGACAAAGGGAGCGTTGAACAAAATTGCTCAGATCGCCGCAAACGAACTGGCGGAAAGAAAGATCCGCGTAAATATTATTAGTCCGGGACCGGTCCAAACGCCCGGGTTGGAATATGCTGTGCCTGCGGAAGGGAAGGCCCATTTAGCGGCTGCTACAGCTATGCAAAGACTGGGTGATGCCGATGAGATCGCAAAAACGGTTCTATTCCTGGCTTCTGACAATGCAAGTTTTATTACAGGAACAGAAATACTTGCTGACGGCGGCTTTATTAACTATGCCCTGAAATAGACCTGCTATTTAGATTGCGAACGTTGTCTATACGTCTCCTGCAATTTTTCGATCGAAGAATCATAGCTGGCCCGGTCGAAGAAGGCTTCGGGATGGTAGCCGTCGCCTGGTTTGTGTTTCTTCTGCAGGTCGAACTGGCTGGCGTGGGAGGAGAGCCAGATGTCGAATTGCATTTTAGGCATCTCGCTTAGCGTATAGGCATAGTCCCTGCCCACCTCGGGATAGGCCTGCATGGAAGGGAATTTTGTTTCGCTCAGGATGGAAGGCATATTGACGATGAGTACGCGATAGCTGCGTGCAGAATCTTTTACTGTGAGCAGGAAACTGCATGCGCCTTTGGTATGCCCGGGGTGATGAAGCACCTCGATCCTGGTGCCGCCGAGCTCCACGATGTCCCTGTTATGCAGGGGGCGGTCGACTTCGACGGGGTCGAACATCGGGCCGTGACCACCCATATCAAAATCTGAGTTACCTCCGTCCGCCATTACTGAAGCGTCGCGCTCGTGCATCATGAATTTGGCGTGGGTGGCCCGCTTTACCGCGGCCATCGCGCCGACATGGTCGAAATGGGCGTGGGTGGCGAGCAGAATTTTGATATCGGAGAATTTGAATCCCAGCGCCTCGACGTGCTTGCGGATAAGGGTGTCCGAGCCCGGGAGACCGGTATTGATGAGGATATGACCCTTTGGCGTGGCGATCAAATAGGAAGTCAGGTCATAGGTCCCGACATAATACAGATTGCCGGCGATACGGAACGGTTCCTGATCCCTGATCCAGCTGGAATCGAAGTTGGGGACATATAATTTCTGGGCAATCGTGCTCAGACCGAGACCCATGATAACCAAAAGGACTGTAAATGATCTTTGTATGTGCCGCATGACGATGGAAGGTAAGTAAAAAAGCAATTTGATCAGCGGCCAGGCCGCCCCGAACAAGGAGGGGTGGCCGGCAGGGCGGCGGTAAATAAAAAAAACCTCCATGGAAATGGAGGTACGACCTATTATAACTATTAACACCTTGCTTATTTTGTGATCATCAGCTGGCGGCTTTCCTTCACACCACTCGCATCAACTACCGACAGGATGTATACGCCGGGGGCGTAGTTGCCGACTGCGAACGTAACAACTACACCGGCGCCGGCCTGGGTAGTCTTTTCCTGCATCACCTGTCCGGCCATATTGATCAGACGAACTACGATCTTGGAATTCGACGAAGCACCGCTCGCAACACCCAGCGATACGTTGACATACTCTTTTGCGGGGTTGGGGAAGAAGCTTACCGCGCTGACCATGCTGGTACGGATAACTTTTACTTCAGTATAACCATAGCTGTTGTCCAGGTTGGTCATGCGCAGGCGGTAGAAGTTGGTGCCGGCCAGGGGGCTTGCGTCAGTAAACACGTAGTTGGAAACGATCGAGCTGTTGCCTTTTGCACCGACTGCACCTATCGCCGACCAGAACTCGCCATCTGCGCTGCGCTCTACTATGAATTCGTTGCTATTGACTTCAACCTGCGTGCTCCAGTCGAGGGTTACCGTCTTGTCGCCGTTGAGGGCTGCAGAGAAACCAACCAGGACAACAGGAAGGGTAGTGTTTGCGACCGCGCCGCCAGAGCTCAGCGAGCTGGGACCGTATACAGAAGGATTTGCACAGGCGTGGGGGGCCGTGCCTCCACAGTTGAGGTTGTTGTTCAGCGTGGATTTGGCCTTCGCAGCATTGTTGTTGGCGTGGATATTCGGCATAAAGTTGTAGCTGGACCAGTTGTTATAGGAATTGTTGACATTCCCGATATTAACCGTAGAATTGTCGAACAGTACGAGCGTGGGGCCACTTACCGTGAAGGCGGCGTTGCTGGTCTGCGATCCGTCACCAATCACGATCTGGCTGTTGGTCATCAGGTTTATCGAAGTGCTGCTGCCGCCGGTGGACATCATGGTCGCATTGTCATTCAGGTAGACGGCGCTGGTAGTAAGGTCTACGTCGTAGCTGGTATTGAAAGAAGAGCTGTTATTAAAGGTAAAGCTGCTGCCCGTCAGCGAAAGAGGAGCATTTACGATCACCTGGCCGGTGCCACTGACAGTCATATTGACCGAAGAAAAGGTCGTGGTGGTAAGAGAACCGCTATATTGAATATTCAGGGTCCTGCTGTTCATCACGATGTTACCGCCGCTGAAAGAACAGTTCTGACAGGTAACAGACGCGTCGATGGTCAGGGTAACATTGCTGGAAACATTTATCGTACAGCTCGCACAGGTCGAGGGCATAACCGAAGACCAGTCCTTATTGGAAGTGATATTGTAGGTTGAACCGGCAAAAGAAGCAAGGCTCAGGGTCATCAGGCTTGCGATCAGGGTGGTGGTGTAAAAACTGCGTTTCATACTCTTCGTTTAAATAGGTCGAATTAATTTCTTGATTGGAATAATACCAAGTCAATGCCATTAATTTAAACTATTATAAACCAAAGAGATGCGAGTGTATTGGCCGCCCGCAATTATCCACTATTGGGATTGCATTCCCAATTTGGGTTGTTTTCCATATTCTGCGGCCTCTTTCCCGTCGCTTATCGAGGTGCCCCTTCCGTCCAATTCCGAGATCAATTCCGCGACCAGTGCCGTCCAGCCCGTCTGGTGGCTGGCCCCCAGGCCGTGCGAGGTGTCCCCGTGAAAATATTCGTAGAAGAGCAGGAGGTGCTCATTCCCCGGTCGCTGGTAGAACCAGTTGTATTTCCCGTGTGATGGCCTGGCGCCGGTCGCATCTTTTTTGAACAGGCAGATGACGCGTTCTGTGAGATGGTCCGCAACCCGTTCGAGATTCATCGACTGCCCCGAGCCTGCAGGGAACTCAACCAGCAGGCTGTCCCCGTAGAATTTCCCGTACTGCCGGATAGACTGTATAATAAGGTAGTTGATCGGTATCCAGACCGGACCGCGCCAGTTGGAGTTGCCGCCAAAGAAGTCGGAGGTAGAATCTCCCGGATCATATTTGATCGTATAGTCGATACCGCTGATGTTGATGGTATAGGGATGTTGCTCGTGGTATTTCGACAGGGCCCGGATCCCGCCGGGGGAAAGGAACTCGTCTTCGTTGAGGAGCCGCTCCAGAAGATAGATCAACCGTTTCTGCGGCACCAGGGAGAGCAGTATCTGCTCGCCATCGCTGTGTTCCTCGTTGGGCCAGTACCGCCGGTTCTTCAGCCGGTAGTTCTCGAACCAGGTGATCCTTTTCTTGAAATCGCTCAATTTATGAAGGGTCTTCTTTTCGATGATGCTGACGGCGAACAGCGTGGTCAGTCCCACGATAGACTGTATGCGCAGCTGCACCGGTGAGCCGCCGATGGACAGGGTATCATAAAAGAACCGGTCCTCTTCGTTCCACATCCCGTGCTCATTCAACGCCTCCGCGATAAGAACAAAATGCTCGAAGAATTTGGTCGCCGTGTCTTCGAAAGACTCGTCCTTCATAGCGATCTCCAATGCCATGTCCATCATGTTCAGCGCATACATCCCCATCCAGCTTGTACCGTCGGCCTGCTCCAGCTGCATATCCCCGCCAAGGGAATGGCTCCGGTTGAATACGCCGATATTATCCAGGCCAAGGAAGCCGCCCTCGAACATGTTATTGCCGTTGGCGTCTTTCCGGTTGATCCACCAGGTGAAGTTGATCAGCAGCTTTTGAAATATCCGTTTGAGGAAGGAGATATCTCCCTTACCGGTGCGTTCTTTTTCTATCTGGTAGACCATCAGCGCGGCCCAGGCCTGCACCGGCGGGTTGACGTCGCTGAAGTTCCATTCATAGGCGGGTATCTGTCCATCGGGTTTCATATACCATTCCCGCATGATCAGCAGCAGCTGGTGCTTGGCGAAGACCGGGTCCACCATCGCCATGGATATGCTTTGAAAAGCCAGATCCCAGGCGGCATACCACGGATATTCCCATTTGTCGGGCATAGCGACGATATCCTGGTTCTTGAGGTGTTTCCACTCGTGGTTGCGGCCGTTGAGCTTCCCGGCGTTCACCGGTGAAATGCCGTCGCTGCTTGTCAGCCAGCGCTCTACGTCAAAATGATAGTATTGTTTGCTCCATAGAAGTCCCGCCAGCGCCTGACGCTGGACTGCCGCCATCTCCGGGCTGATATCCGGAGGCAGTATGGCTTGATAGAAGGAGTCCGCCTCCTGCTTGCGGCTCCGGAAAAGACCTGCGGGGTCTCCGCCAAAGGGCTTATCCATGATCTTGTTGCTTAGCCGCAGATAGATCGATTTGGTCTCTCCCGGCGCAACAGTATAGTGATAGACAGCGGCGAATTTTGTCCCGCTTTTCTTATTCTTCAGCTGTTCGAGGTTCTTTTTATGAATGATCGCGTCGTGAAAGGCGTCCTTTACGAAGGGCGTCTTGTTGGGAATGCCGGAGACCTTCTCTGTGTTGGTCTCGTTCTCGGTGAACAGGCCATATTCCGCGGGCTGAAAATAGAGGTAATAAGATCCGAGCCGGCTATGCATCGCCTTCACGGAGCCTTTGTCCCTGCCGGTTATGATCGGCTTCTTCTCCAGGCCGTCAAAGTTGCCGCGGTTGTAGAACCAGAGAGTAGGGAGGACGGTGATCGGGGCTTCCTTCGTATACCGGTTGTGAATGTCGATACGAATAAAGATATCCCTCGAATTCTGCTTGGCATAAGAGATGGTTACGTCAAAATATTCGTCGTCGTCAAACACCCCGGTGTCGAGTATCTCGTATTCGGGTTCTTCTCTCGACCGTTTGCGGTTCTCTTCCAGCAGCTGCTTGTATGGAAATTTCTGCTGGGGATACTTATAGAGGTACTCCATATAATAGTGCGAGGGCAGGTTGTCCAGGTAATAGTAGAGCTCTTTCACGTCCTCGCCGTGATTCCCTTCGTAGTTACCCAGGCCAAAGAGCCTCTCCTTCAGAATGTGATCCTTTCCATTCCAAAGGGCTACTGCGAAACAAAGATTTTGAAAAAAGTCGGAGATACCACCCAGTCCGTCCTCGCCCCATAAGTAGGTTCTGCAATGCGCCTGGTCATAGGGAAAATAACCCCATGCGTCGCCATATGCGCTATAATCTTCCCTAACCGTTCCCCATTGCCTTTCGCTCAGATATGGACCCCATTGTTCTAAAGGTATCTTTTTGGCAGCGTTAACCGCCAATCGTTGATGTTCAGCCGTCATGATTTTTGTCATTCACCAAGAGTTACAAGATCGGCAAGCAAGCGTTCGCAGCCGAAAGTTACTAAAGTTCTGGCCCTAAGTGCCACTATTCCTACCTTATTATTATTTTATCAAATTTGTAGGGATGTGCATAAATTCATTTAAAAAGCCGACTTTTACATAACAAATTTATATTACAACCTATTCAATTTGACTTTTAGAGAATTTGGCCTGGACGAAAGCCTCCTTGAAGGCATAGAGGCCTCCGGTTACGAAAATGCCACTCCTGTACAGGAACAAGTTATCCCAATCATCTTAAGCGGCAAGGATCTCATTGCTTCCGCACAGACAGGTACCGGCAAAACAGCAGCTTTTCTGCTCCCTATCGTCAACAAGCTTATCAATGCCCGCCACGACGATCAGATAAGTGCGCTCGTCATAGTACCCACGCGGGAACTGGCCGTTCAGATAGCGCAGAACCTCGAGGGGCTTTCCTATTTCACGCCGATCAGCTCCATCGCCGTCTATGGCGGGGGAGACGGCAGCAACTTTTCTACGGAAAAGCAGGCGCTCTCGCGTGGAGCAGACATCGTCGTCTGTACTCCCGGAAGAATGATCGCCCACCTCAATATGGGCTATGTAAAGATGAAGGCGCTGCAATTCCTCGTCCTGGATGAGGCAGACCGGATGCTGGACATGGGCTTCTATGACGATATCATGAAGATCATTTCTTTCATGCCGCCTGTACGGCAGAACCTGCTGTTCTCGGCGACCATGCCCAACAAGATCCGCGAGCTGGCCAGGAAGATACTTCACGACCCCGCGGAGGTAAATATTGCAATTTCCAAGCCCCCGGCCAAGATCGTTCAAAAGGCCTTTGTCGTCTACGAAACGCAAAAGATCCCGCTCGTAAAATGGTTGCTTAAGTCAACTAATTTAAAGAGTACGCTCATTTTCTGCTCGAAGAAGCACAACGTGAAACAGCTGACGGCTGAGCTTCGTCGTTCAAAGTTCAATGTGAAAGAGATCCACTCGGACCTCGAACAGGGCGAGAGGGAGGACGTGCTGCTGGAGTTCAGAAGCCGGCGGCTACCCATTCTCGTAGCAACGGATATTCTTTCGCGTGGCATCGACATCGACAATATCGAGATGGTGATCAACTACGACGTCCCCAACGACGGAGAGGACTATGTTCACCGCATCGGCCGTACTGCCCGTGCGGAAACGGACGGTGTAGCCTTCACCTTTATCAGCGAAAAGGAACAGAATAAATTCCGGTCGATAGAAGACCTGCTGGGACAGCCTGTAGACAAAGAGCCGGTGCCCGCGGAATTCGGACCGGCGCCGGAATACTCGCCCCGCAGCAAGTCAGGACGCTCAGGGCGTGGCGGCGGAAAGAGGAGAGGGCCTGGCGGTGGAAGCAGCGGCGGTCAGAATAGACAAGGAAGGAACAATTCCGGCCAGCAGCGTAACCATCCCGGTGGCGGCCAGCGTGGATCAGGCTCCGGCAACCAGGGGCAACGGACTCACTGAATATAGCTGAGACCCAGTCCGCAGACCAGCCAGATCAGCACGATCACCGGCGAAGGTAGTTTTGAATATTTCAGCAGCAGCCAGGTTGCGATGATCACCACGAGCTTCATTACGATATCCGACCAGCTGGCCGTCCGGAGGTCTCTCATCATATACAGTGCGGCGCCGATCATGATCCCGACGACGACGGCATTGATCCCCTCCAGTGCGCGATAGACGATCGCATATTTTTTCAGGTTGTGCCAGATGGGAAAGAAGAACAGCACCAGCAGGGCGCTCGGGAGGAATATGCCCGTGGTCGCAATGAAGCAGCCCAGTATCTGGTAGCCGGTGCCCTTGTCTTTCATGATGATCCCCCCCATATAGGAGGCGACGGAGAATACCGGACCCGGTATCGCCCGCACCATTCCCCAGCCGGAATAAAAATCGTCCTTGTTCATCCGGATGATATTCGGGTTTCGCTGCAGCAGGGTCTGCGACTGCGGACGGGCTACGTATTGTTCGTAGGTCATCGGCATCAGCACATTCCCCCCGCCGAAGACCAGGCTGCCGAAGCGATAGGTGTTCTCAAACAGGTTCAACGGCCGGCGGCTCGGCCAGTTGTTGTTTTTTGCCAGCTCGCTCGTTGTACCAGCCAGCAGGAATATGACGGCGAACAGCCAGATATTTCCCCATTTGACCTTCTTCGGCAATACTTCTTTTTGAGGGATACGACGGCTGCTAAGGCTGGTCACAAATCCGGCCGCTACCAGCAGGCATGGAACTATCCAGGGGGCTTTGAACAGGAGGAAGGTTACAATAGTGCTGATGACGAGGATCACCCGCGTGATGGTATTGTGTATGGAGACGGCGAAGGCTTTCTGCGCGGCAAAGCAAAGGAACCCGATGGTCATCGGTCCGATGAAATGAAAAAGAGTCGTACTCTTCATCGGAAAGAAGGAGAACAGACCCATCAGGATACAAGCCGGTAAGGTCCAGATAATAAGCGTGAGCATGGCGAGCACTACGCCCCCCCGTTTGTAGCCGATAAGGGTAAGCGTCTGCGTAGAGGAAGCTCCAGGCAATAGCTGACAGAAAGCATTGTAATCGATCAACTCTTCTTCTGTCACATCTTTTCTTCGATATACAAAGGTCTTCAGCATCATGCTGAAATGTCCCTGCGGCCCGCCAAAAGCCGTGATACTATATAGAAAAACCGTCTTAAGAAAAGCAATATGTCGAAACAGAACTGTCAATACGGCCACAATATACAATATT
>Ga0105240_10000602_pt1 | contig 66714 bp, 56 predicted proteins | sample KBSC54metaG_FD_80426 | JGI IMG/M metagenome (GOLD analysis project Ga0105240, IMG submission 80426) | Corn rhizosphere microbial communities from Kellogg Biological Station, Michigan, USA - KBS C5-4 metaG | ecosystem: Host-associated > Plants > Roots > Rhizosphere > Soil | place: Michigan, USA... | reverse complement strand
CGCCGGCGCAGCCCCCTCGCCGCGGCCCTCGCGCGGATCGGCGTCCCAGCGCTCGGCGCGCAGTTCATCGGCCACATGCGGCGGGAAATCGATCACCGGCGGCGCAGCGACCTTCGGCACCGCAGCGGGCCCGGGCGCCTCGAACGCGCTGCTCGCCGCCATCGACGGAGAGGCAAGGCTGGCGAGCGGCACCGTCGCATCGATCGGCACTGTCGCCTGCGACGGTTCGTCCGCCCCACGCGCCCAGGCCGAGCCGCCTCGGCCACGCCGCAGCAGCGCCGCACGAAACTGCGCGACGCTTTGCGGCCGATCCTGCGGACGTGCCGCCAGCGCCCAGTCGATCGCTGCCACGAAGGGCTCGCTGTACATCAGCTGCGGATAAGGATCGGCGCGCCGCACCGCGTTCGCCATCGGCGTGCCGGCATCGGCGCCGTCACCGTCGATGCAGAAACGCATCACCGAGGCGAGCGCATACAAATCCGCCCACGGGCCCGGATCGCCGGCATCGCTGCGATCGAGCGGCGCGTAGCCCGCACCGATCGCGCGCATCAGCGCCTGCGCCTGGCCCCCGACGATCGCGCGCTGTGCGGCATCGAAGCCCAGCAGCAGCGGGCTGTCGTCCGCGTCGCGCAGCAGGATGGTGTCAGGCGAGATCGCGCCGTGCACGTGGCCGGCGGCATGCAGCACATCGAGCGCGCCGAGCACGCCTTCCAGCAGCAGGCGCAGCGCGTCCTCGTCGGGCGGCTCGTTCATGCCCTGGCGCAGCCGCCGCAGGCGCGTGGCCGGCTCGTAGAGCATCTCGCGGTAGACGGTGCCGTTCGCGCGCCAGCGCCGCTCGACTCGCGGCAGCGCCGGGTGCACGCAACGGGCGAGCAGATCGGCTTCCGCGATGAAAGCCTGCAGGCCGCGCTCGAAGGCCTCGGCATGCGCCGGCTGGCGCAGCACGACCTGCACGCCATCGGGCGCGCGCGAGGCGAGCAGACTGGGCAGGAACTCCTCGATCGCGACCATGCGCTTGCGTGCGCGGTCGCTCGCCAGGTAGCCCAGGCAGAATCCGCCGGACTGCAGCAGCCGCTCGATCTGACATTCGCCGAGGCGGGCGCCGGCTTGCAGCGCGTCAGGAGTATGCATAGGGCCTGGCCGGATGGCGGTGCGAGGCATGCGCATGCTCAGCCTCCGGCTCGATTCAACGGGATCATGGTAACGCGACGAACCCTCGCCGCGCCGGACGACAGGATCAGCTGAGTTGATCAATCCCTAGGTTAACGCAGACCGGCCGACGAAGTTGTTTGGTTTTGTGTGCCGATGCGCGCCGATGACTGCGCGACGCGGGATCAATCGTATTTGATGTACTTGAAGCGCGGGTCGTCCGGCGTGCCTTCCAGGGCCGAGCCTTCGACCGCACCGGGGCGCCACAACACCACTTCCTCGATCTTCTTCGCCAGCTCGAAATCCTTGTCGGTGATGCCCTTGGCCGCGTGGTTCATCAGCTTCACGCTGACGAACGCGTACGAGACGGTGAGGTCCGGATGGTGCCACGCCGCCTCGGCCAGATGGCCGACGGTGTTGACGACCATCAGCGTGCCTTTCCAGCCGCTGGTCTTGTACTTGCGGCGGATCCAGCCGTCCTCGTAGCGCCAGGAGGGCAGTTCGTCCTTCAGGCGCGCCTCGATGTCTTCGGCGGCATAAACCTCGTCCGCCGTCTGCTTTCGCCATTGAGCCATGTCGTCTCCTTCGCGAAGGGTCAAAGACACCGGTGCTGCAGCGCCGGCAACTGCGTGCGCACCGCGGCGATGCGCTCGGGATCGAGTTCGGCAAGCACCACGCCCTCGCCTTCGGCCAGCAGGCCGACCACCTCGCCCCACGGGTCGGCGATCAGGCTGTGGCCGTAGGTGCGCCGGCCGTTCGGGTGGCGTCCGCCCTGCGCGGGCGCGATCACGTAGCACTGGTTTTCGACCGCGCGGGCGCGCAGCAGCAGTTCCCAGTGCGCCTTGCCGGTGCCGTAGGTGAAGGCCGCGGGCACCGAGATCAGGTCGCAGGGCGGCGTCATCATCGCGCGGTACAGCTCCGGGAAGCGCAGGTCGTAGCAGACGCTCAGGCCGAGCCGCAGCCTCTCGCCGGCAGCCTCGACCGCCACGGTCACCGGCGCGCTGCCGGGGCGCAGCACGCGGGCTTCGTCGAAATGCTCGGTGCCGTTGTCGTAGCGGAACAGATGCATCTTGTCGTAGCGCGCCGCGGCCAGGCCGTCGGGGCCGTAGACCATGCAGGCGTTGTAGGCGTGCTCGGGATCGTCGGTGCGCAGCGGCAGCGTCCCGCCGATGATCCACAGGCCATGTTCGTGCGCGGTCTGCCCCAGCATCGCCTGGATCGGCCCGTCGCCCGGCGCCTCGGCGAGCGCGAGCTTGTCGCGATCCTTGTGGCCCATGAAGCAGAAGTATTCCGGCAGCGCGACGAGCCGGGCGCCTTGCCGCGCCGCCTGCGCGATCAAGCGCTGCGCCGCCGCGAGATTGGTGTCGACATCCGGGGTGGAAACCATCTGCAGTGCGGCGATCTTCATGACGGGGCGAAACTCCTGGGTCGATACGGACGGCGCCTCAACGCGGGGCCGACGCGGCAGCGGCGGGCTCGAACTCCGGGATCGGATCGCCGAGCTTGCGCTGGATCGGTTCGACCTTCGGATCGGCCCAGGTACCGCTGATGTGGAACTCGCGGGTCGCCGCCTGCATCATCGGCTTGCGCAAAAACAATTGTGCGAGAAAGGTGCCCAGGCCGATCGCCGGATTGACCACGGCATAGGCGAGCGATGCGGTGCCGGCATTGATCTCCGGCACCACGACGACACGCAGATCCTCGTTCTCGTGCACCAGGTCGGCCCGGCCCTCCATGAACACCGCCGCCTGCGCGCCGCGCATGTGGAAGTTGTTGGTGCTGGCCACGCCCTGCACGATCTTCACGTCGCCGTCCACGCTGTCGAACGGGAAGCCGGACTGGAACACGTCGCGGAAATCGAGCTGCAGCAGGCGCGGCAGGTTCTGCAGGCTGAGCACGCCGAGCAGCTTTGCCGGGCCGGCATCGACCTTCAGGAACTGGCCCGACTGGACACCGAGCTTGAACTGCCCGGACATGCTGGCGAAATCGGGGGAGAGCGGCGAGCCCAGCCAATCCACCCGGCCGGCGATCTGGCCCTTGCCGCCCTTCAAGGTCTTGCCGAGGCCGAGGCGCTCGAGCAGCGCGCCGCTGTCGCTCATGTCGAGCGTGAAATCGATGCCGGCGCGCCGCCGCCCGCCGGAGCGCGCCGTGGGCATCGCCCAGTCGCCGCTGCCGTCGAGCCGGGCCTCGGGCATCGCCAGGCTGAAGCGTTTGAGCTGCCAGCTGCGCGTGCTTTCGGCGCCCTCGCCGAGGTTCAGCGCCTCCACCTCGAGCCGACCCAGGCGCAGGCCGCGCAGTTCGAATTCATCGATGACGATGTCCAGCGCCGGCACGCTGGCGGGTTGTTTGTCGAGCAGGCTCTCCATGCTGTCGGCCTCGGTCTTCGGCAGCACCAGGCGCTTCAGCCGCGCGTAGACCAGCCCGTCGCCGCTGTTGCGCCGCGGCACGCGGTATTCGAGATAGCCGTTGAGCTGATCCGCGTCGACGTTGGCGCGCCAGATGCCGTCGGCCTGCGAGATGCCGGCCACCACCGCGCTGAGGCGCCGCGATGCGATCGTCAGGTTGCCGACGTGCAGGCCGATGGTCGTCGGCAGATAACCGCCGCCGAGGCCGCTCTCCGCGGTCGCGGAAGTGCCGGACCAGCGGTCGCTCAGCGCCTGCCAGGCATCGGCATCGAGCTGCGCCAAGGTCAGGCTCGCCTGCACCCCCCGCGACGGTTGCGGCGCCGGTTCGCCCACACCGATGCCGCCACGCAGCACCTGCGGCTCGCCATGCGCCAGATCGCGTTCGTACTGCAGCCGCAGCAGGTTGCCGAGATCGGCACGCAAGCTGTCGCGCGGGGACTGCCCGGGCGCCAACGATTCGGGCAGCAACTGGTTCTGCACCCGCATCGGCAGCGCGGCTTCGGCGCTCTTGCCGAGCGGCGCGGGCAGGTCCAGCGCCATGCCGACCAGATTGCTGCTGAGATTGAATTCCGGCAGGCCGTGCACGAAGCGCAGCGCGAGCTGGTAGGGCGCCTGCCCGCTCAGCGAACCGGCAACCCGGGTCAGCGCGCCGAGCTCGCCGGCCGAGCGCAGACCGTCGGCGCTGACCACACCTTGGCCGTTGAAGCGCAGGCTGCCATCGGGCTGCGATCCGCCTTCGAAGCTGGCCTCGCCGCCGAGCAGGCGCGCGCTCGCGCCGACAACCGCGAAGCCGTGCTGCGTGAAGTCGACCCGGCCGCGCGCCGCGGCCAGCACCGGCACGCCGGGGCGCAGCCGCAAGTCGTTGCCGGCCAGGCTGACGCTGCCTTTGACCGTGGTCTTGTCGGTATCGTCGAGCGGGATCGCGAGCGAGAGCTTCAGCTCGGCGGGCCCGCTGGCGCCAATCGGGGCGAGCGCGCCGCCGGTCAGCGCGTCGACCGGCGAACTCGTCGCGTAGTGCAGCAGATCGTTCAGCGCGCCCTGCGCGGTGCCGTCGATCTGCAAGCTCGCCTGTTCGAGGTTGCGGATGCTGCCCTGCACGCCGCTCAGGTTCACGCCGCGTACCTGGCCGCTGCCGTTGCGGATCTCCATGCTGGCGCGGTCGAAGATCAGGTCGGCGCTGACCCGGTTGAACGGCGGCCACGGCGAGGTGAAGGCCGGCGTGACGACACCGCCGGCACTGCTTGTCGGCATGCTCGGCACGTAGGCGAGATCGACCTCGTCGACGTGCCCGGTGATGCGGAACTCGCCCGCCGCCTCGCCCTTCTTCGCCGGCTCGGCATACGGAAACTCCGCCAGATCGCCCTTCACGTGATACGCGGCGTTGCTCAGCGTGCCGCTGGTGATCGCGTGGGCCACCCAGTCGCGCACATGGCGCGGCAGGCCGAGCGGCAGATAGCGCGCGGTGCGCGCCGCGACGCCATTGCCGAGCGTGCCATCGAGCGCCAGCTGCCCCGGATAGCGCCCGCCCTTGCCGGCAGCGGTGCCGGGGCCGGTGCGCCAGCTCGCCTGCAGTTCGCTGTGCGCGTCGCTGTTGGCGAAGCTCGCGTTTTTCACCTGAACTTCGATCTGCGCCGGCGCGCCGGGCGTTTGCGCAGGCGTGATGCTCCAGGCCAGATCGGCCGAGAGCCGGTCCAGCGGTATCAGCGGCTGCTCGAACACGCCCGGCAGTTCGATCGCGCCGTTGTGCATCGCCAGCGCCGCGCTGCCGCCGCGCTCGTTCGCGTCGAGTTCGATGTCGGCCTGGCGCAAGCCGGGACGGCCGACGCCGTGCGGCCCGTTCAGCGGCCCGGCGGCCAGGCTCAGGCCGCTGAAGCGCGACTTCACGCTGTAGCGGTCCGGCGCATCCAGCGGCCCGTCCCAGTTCGCCACCAGCTCGCTGACGATGCCCTTCGGCGCCGACTGGCCGAGCAAGGCATGCAGGCTCGCGCCCATCGGCACACGCGAGGCGATCGCCGCCATCACGCCCAGATCGAGCCGCTGCGCGGTGAACGTGCCGCCGGTGACCGGCGCCGCGACGGTCGGGGCGCCGACCGCATCCTGGCGCTGGCGCCACGACAGCTGCGCATCGCCGCGCGGCCATTGCAGGCCGTCGCCGGTGAGGAAGCCGAAACGCTCGGCACGCAGTGAAATGCCATCGGCGCTGCGCGTGCCCTGCAAGCGCCCCTCGACCTGCGCGAAGACCATCGGCTCGACGTCCGCGGCCAGGCGCAACGCGACCGAGCGCAAGGCCAGGTCGAGCGTCAGCTCGCGCGGCTCGCCGGTGCGCAGCTCGAGCCAGCCGCGCAGCGCGCCGGCACCTTCGCTGAGGTCGAACGGCAGCTCGACATAGCGGCGCAGCTCGCTCACGTCGGCCTGCGGCAGATCGAGCTGCAGCGGGCCGCTCCACAGGCGCCAGTCGCCGGCGCGCGCGAGCAGCGGCTGCGTGAAGCGGCCCTGCACGGTGAAGCGGCTGCCCCAGGCGGCGGGCGGCGTTGCGTCGAGGCGCAGATCGTGCCGGCGCAGCCCGTTGCGCACGACGAAGCTGAGGTCGCTCAGCACCAGCGCCGGCGCGCTGCGGCGCTCGTCGGTCCAGCGCAAGGTGCCGCCGCGCACGACGAACTCGTATTGCTTGAAGAACCAGTCCGCGAGCTCCCCGCCATCGCCGGGAACGCCGGCCTCGCGCACCGGCAGGCCGCCGACGAAGAACTGGCCGGCCGCATCGCGCCGCACGTCGAGCTCGGCGCCCTCGATCAGGAGCTGCGACAGACGCGGCGCGAGCGCCAGCAGCGAGCGCGGCGAGACCGCGGCGAACACATGCGGCAGCCGGATCGCCTCGCGCTGCTGCGCATCGAACACCACCACGTCGCGCAGCTCGAGCGCCGGCACCCAGCTGCCGCTGCGCACGCTGATGTTGCCGATCTGCACCTTGGCGCCGATGGCCTCGCCGGCGCGCGCCTCGATTTGCGGGCGCCATTGCTCGATGTGGTTGAGAATCCCCCAGTGCAGTGTCAGCCAAGCAATGAGCAATAAGCTCCAGGCCGCAACCAGTCCCCAGGCCAGAACCTGGAGCCCCCGGCGCCACCAGGCGGGCGGTAGGGCAAGCGGCTGGCGCGATGGAACGACAGCGTCAGGCAGCGTGGGGATCGAAGTCATGGAGATAGGCGAACGCCGAGGTCAACGGCCAGAGGCGACAGAGGCGCAGGCACCGGCCCGTGGGGCCGCGGCCAATCTAGCACAGCGACTCGCGGCGCCCTGCCGCTGAGCCGACAAGGCCATCCTCGCCACACCACGCCATGGGTTCATTGCCATCCTCGCTCGCGTCCTCCCCCGCCCGCCCCATCACCGTACCGCCGCCGTCGCCGGCTGGCGCTGAACACAGCCGCTACGTGCAGCGCATCCGGCGGCGCTACGCCGCCGAGTTGCCGCTGCTGGCGCCGGGCCTGCCGACCCGCGCGGTGATCACGGCGCTGGTGCGCACCTTGCAAGACGCCGGCCGGCCGCTCTCGGCCGCGCTGCGCGTGGCGCGCCAGCTGGTGCTGGAGCGCCTCGCGGTGCTCGACATCGACCAGGCCGCCGAGATGGAGGACGTGACCGTCGCGATGACCGAACTGGCCGAGGCCACGCTCGACATCGCGCTCGCCGAGGCGCAGTCGCAGCTCGACCTGCGCTACGGCGCGCCGCTCAACGCCGGCGGCCAGCGCATCGAGTTCTGGATCGTCGGCATGGGCAAGCTGGGCGCACGCGAACTCAACGTCTCGTCCGACATCGACCTCATCTACGTCTATGAAGAAGACGGCGAGACCGCAGGCCCGCAGCGCATCAGCGCGCACGAGTACTTCACGAACGTGGTGCGCTCGCTCAACACCCTGATCGGCGATACCACCGAGGACGGCTTCGTCTTCCGCGTCGACCTGGCCTTGCGGCCGAACGGCAACTCCGGCCCGGCCTGCGTGAGCCTCGCGATGCTGGAGGAGTACTTCCAGGTGCAGGGCCGCGAGTGGGAGCGCTTCGCGTGGCTGAAGAGCCGCGTGGTCTCGCCGCGCACGAGCGTCGAGAGCGGCCGCGCCCTGGGCTTGCGCTCGATGGTCACGCACTTCGTCTATCGCAAATACCTGGACTACGGCGTCTTCGAAGGCCTGCGCCAGCTGCACAAGAAGATCCGCGACGAAGCCCAGCGCCGCGCCGCCGGCCGGCCTGAGCGCGCCAACGACGTCAAGCTCTCGCGCGGCGGCATCCGCGAGATCGAATTCATCGTGCAGCTGATCCTCGTCGTGCGCGGCGGCCAGTTCCCCGAGATCCGCACCCGCTCGACCTTGAAGGGGCTGGACAAGCTCGCCGCCGGCGGTCTGATGAAGGCCGCGACGGCGCGCCGCCTCGCCGAGGCCTATACCTTTTTGCGCCGCGTCGAGCACCGCATCCAGTTCCTCGACGACCAGCAGACGCACATCCTGCCGACCGCCGACGCGGACCTCGGCTGGGTTGCACACAGCCTGCAGCTGGAGAGCTGCGCCGGCGCCTGCGCCTTGCTGAACCACCTGGGCGAGACACGCGAGTTCGTCGCCACTGAATTCGATGCGCTGCTGCACGACGGCCAGACGCCGGTGCGCGGCCCGGGGCTGAACGGCTGCCGCAGCTGCGGGCCGATGCTGCCGCCGATCGACGCGGCGACTTTCCAGGAAGGCCTGCCCGAGGCGCTCGCCGCGCGCGTCAAGCCATGGATCGACCACCCGAAGATCAAGGCGCTGCGCGACGAGAGCAAGCTGCGCCTGGCGCGGCTGATCAACCGCTCCGCCGAAGCGGTGCGCGACGGCCGCTGCACGATGGATGCGGCGACCCGCTTCGTCGACTGGCTGGAGCCGCTGCTGCGGCGCGAGAGCTATCTGGCGCTGCTGGTCGAGCGGCCCGAAGTGCAGAACCGCTTGCTGCGCCTGCTCGGCCTCGCGCGCTGGCCGATGCGCTACCTGATGCTGCACCCGGGCGTGATCGACGAACTGGCGGACGAACGTCTGCTGCACGACCGCTTCGATGCGAAGGCTTTCATTGCCGAGCTGGAAGCGCGCCACGAAGCCTGGGCGCGCAGCGGCCAGGCGGACGAAGAGTCGCTGCTCGACACCTTGCGCCGCGCCCACCATGCCGAGGTCTTCCGCACGCTGGTGCGCGACGTGGAAGGCCACATCACCGTCGAGCAGGTGGCCGACGATCTGTCGGCGCTGGCCGATGCGGTGCTGCAGTGCGCGCTGCGCTGGTCGTGGTCACACCTGAAACAGCGCCATCGCGACGAGCCGCTGATGGCGGTCATCGCCTACGGCAAGCTCGGCGGCAAGGAACTGGGCTACGGCAGCGACCTGGACGTGGTGTTCCTGTTCGACGACGCGGACGAGCCCGACGTCGACCGCGCCGCCGAAATCTACGGCGCGCATGTGCGCAAGCTGATCAACTGGCTGACCTTGCGCACTGCGGCGGGCGAGCTGTTCGACATCGACACCGCGCTGCGCCCGAACGGCAATTCCGGCCTGCTGGTCACCTCGCTGTCGAGCTTCGAGCGCTACCAGCTCGGCCGCGGCAGCAACACCGCCTGGGCCTGGGAGCATCAGGCGATCACGCGCGCGCGCATGTGTGCCGGCTGGCCGGCGCTCGGGCCGCGTTTCGAGCAGGTGCGGCGGGCGGTGCTGAGCGCGCCGCGCGATGCCGCTGCGCTGCGCGCCGAGGTCGAGGCGATGCGCCAGCGGGTGCGCGAGGCGCATCCGGTGAAAGCCGGCCTGTTCGACGTGAAGCACAGCGCCGGCGGCATGATGGACGCGGAGTTCACCGTGCAATACCTGGTGCTGACACAGTCGGCGGCGCATCCGGAACTGCTCGACAACGTCGGCAACATCGCGCTGCTGCAGCGCGCCGAAGACTGCGGCCTGCTGCCGGCCACCATCGGCGACGAGGCGGGCGATGCCTACCGCGAGCTGCGCCGCGCCCAGCACCGCGCACGCCTCGACGAGCAGCCGACGCAGGTCGACCCGGCGACCGCCGCCCCGCAGCGCGACGCCGTGCTCGCGCTCTGGCGCACGGTGTTCGGTTGACCCTCTCGCGCCGGAAGCTGCCGCCGGGCATCGCCTGGTGGTGGGGCGTAGCCGGCCTGCTCGGCGCCGGCGCGCTGCTTGCCTACGGCCGCAGCGTGCAGGCGATCGACTGGCAGCCCTCGCTCGCAGTGACCGAACCATGGCGCTGGTGGAGCGCCGTCTGGGTGCACTACAGCGCGATGCACTTGTGGGCCAACGTGCTCGGCACGATGCTGGTCGCCGCGCTCGGCTGGGCCGCCAACGTGCCGCGCCGCTCCAGCGTCGCCTGGCTGGTGGCCTGGCCGCTGACGCAGCTCGGCCTGCTGGCGCAGCCCGAGCTGCTGCACTACGGCGGCCTCTCCGGCGTGCTGCATGCGGGCGTGGCCGTGGTCGCGGTCTGGCTGCTGCGCAGCGGCCCGCGGCAGCGCCGCATCGTCGGCGGCCTGCTGCTGTTCGGGCTGTGCCTGAAGGTGCTGTCCGAAACCCCGTGGCGCGGCGTGCTGCATCATCCCGCCGGCTGGGACATCGCCACCGCACCCTTCGCGCACGCCTGCGGCCTGATCGCCGGCGGCATCGCCGGGTGGCTCTTCGCACCCTTCACGCCCGACCGGGTTTCCTCTCGATGAGCGATCGCCGCAAACCCATCGACGGCACTGCCGTCGCCTGGCTCGTGCTCTGCTGCACGCTCTGGGGCGTCAACCAGATCGCGGCCAAGCTGGCGCTGGCCGGCATCCCGCCGCTGACGCAGGCCTCGCTGCGCTCTCTCGGCGCCGCCGCGCTGGTGCTGGCCTGGGCCGCGGCGCGCCGCATCCCGCTGTTCTGGCGCGACGGCACCGCGTTCGGCGGCCTGCTCGCCGGCGCGCTCTTCGCGGGCGAATTCGCCTGCATCTTCTTCGGCCTGCAATGGACCAGCGCCTCGCGCATGGTGGTCTTCCTGTATCTCGCGCCATTCGTCGTCGCGCTCGGCATGCCCTTCATCGCCCGTGCCGAGCGCCTCTCCGCCTCGCAGACGATCGGCCTGCTGCTGGCCTTCTCCGGTGTCGCCTACGCCTTTGCCGAAGGCTTCACGCAGCCCAGCGTCGGCGCGCATCAGTGGATCGGCGACGCGCTCGGCGTCGGCGCGGCGGTGCTGTGGGGCGGCACGACCCTGGTCATCCGCGCCACGCCGCTCAGCGCCGCCTCGGCGGAAAAGACCCTGCTGTACCAGCTCGGCGCCGCAGGCATCCTGCTCGGGCTCGCGGCGCCGCTCTTCGGCGAGCACTGGCCGACGCAGTGGACGCCGCTGCTGCTCGGCTCGCTGCTGTTCCAGACGGTGATCGTCTCGTTCGCCAGCTACCTGCTCTGGTTCTGGCTGATGCGCCACTATCCCGCGACGCGGCTGGCCTCGTTCACCTTGCTGACGCCGGTGTTCGGCCTGCTGGCCGGCGCTGCCCTGCTCGACGAACCGATCACCCAGCGCCTGGTGATCGCGCTCTTCGGCGTCGCGATCGGCATCGCGCTGGTGAACCGGCCGCAATCGGCGCTGGTGCGCAGATGAATCCGTTGTGGCGGCAGCTCGCGCTGCGCAGCGTCGGCTGCGCGCTGCTGGCCTGGCTGGCCTGGTATCTCGTCGGGCCGGTCGGCCTGGCGGTCAGCGCAGGCGCGGTCGGCATCGCACTCGCCAAGCCGCTGCTGGAGCTGGCCTCGGAGCTGTTCCACGGCCTGCGCGCCCAGGCCTATCGTGACGTCGAGGGCCAGTACTACGCATACCGCGGCACGCCGGTGCGCGTGCTGGAAGACATCGAGCATGTGCGCTGGCTGCGCATGGCCGATGTGCGCAAGGTGCTCGGCGCCGGCACCAGCGATGCCACCCTGGCCACGCTGCACGGCGCGCAGTGCCGGCGCCACGGCCCGCGCAAGGAAACCTATCTCAGTGCCGATGCGCTGCTGCAGCAGCTGGCGCGCGACAGCCGCGCCGAGGCCGGGCGCTTTCGCGAATGGGTGGAGCGGGACGTGGCCTATCCGGCGCGCCAGCTGCGCGCGCGTGTCCCCGCGCCGGAAGAGTGAGCGACGACGCGATCAGGCGCGGATGCGCCGCACCAGGGCCGTCGTCGAGTAGCCGTCGACGAACGGGATCGCCAGCGCCTCGCCGCCCCAGCTGCGCACCAGGCGAGTCTCCTCCAGCGTCTCCATGTCGTAGTCGCCGCCCTTGACGTAGAGATCGGCGCGCACGAGGCGCAGCAGTTCGACCGGCGTCGCCTCGTCGAACAAGGTCACCAGGCTCACGCTTTCGAGCGCCGCGAGCACGCAGGCGCGGTCGGCTTCGGCGTTCAGCGGGCGATCCGGCCCCTTGCCCAGGCCGCGCGCCGAGGCGTCGCTGTTCAGGCCGATCACCAGGCTCGCGCCCAGCGCACGCGCCTGCGCCAGGTAGCTGACGTGGCCGCGGTGCAGGATGTCGAACACCCCGTTCGTGAACACCAGCGGACGCGGCAAGGCCGCGAGGCGTTCGGCGAGCGCGGCGCGCGGGCAGAGTTTGTCGAGGAAACTCGTGCCGGAGCAGGCCATCGGCGACGGCCCGTCAGGCAGCCTGTTCACCCGGCCCGGCGCGACGCTGGGCCGCGGCCGCGACGGCCTGGGTGATTTCCTTGCGATAACGATTGAGCTCCTGCACGCTCGCGAAGCTGCGCTCCAGCAGCAGGCTCAGGTTGTGCAGGATGCGCTCGACGACCTTGTTCTCCCACACCGTATCGAACTGGATCTGCTTGTCCAGCCAGGCTTCGAGCCAGCTCGGGTCGGGCAGCCGGCTTTGCACCGTGTCACGCGGGAACAGCGATGCATTCACGTGCAGGTTCGTCGGGTGCAGCGCCTGCGCGGTGCGGCGCGCGCTCGCCATCAGCACGCCGACCTTGGCAAACGCGGCGCGGGCCTCATCGCCGAAGCGGTTCATCGCTCGCTTCATGTAGCGCAGGTAGGCGCCGCCGTGGCGCGCCTCATCGCGTGCCAGGGTTTCGTAGATCACGCGGATGACCGGCTCGGTATGCCATTCCGCGGCACGCCGATACCAGTGGTTGAGCCGAATCTCGCCGCAGAAATGCAGCATCAGCGTTTCGAGCGCCGGAGCCGGGTCGAATTCGAAACGCACCTCATGCAGTTCGGCCTCGCTCGGCAGCAGATCCGGGCGGAAACGCCGCAGATATTCCATCAGCACCAGCGAGTGTTTCTGCTCCTCGAAGAACCAGATGCTCATGAACGCGCTGAAGTCGCTGTCGTCGCGGTTGTCGCGCAGGAACATCTCCGTGGCCGGCAGCGCCGCCCATTCGGTGATCGCGTTCATCTTGATGGTTTGGGCCTGCTCCTCGCTGAGCAGCGCCGCATCGAATTGGTCCCAGGGAATATCCCGGTCCATGTTCCAACGCACGGCTTCCAGTTGCTTGAAAAGTTCGGGGTAAAGCATCGTGCTTCCTCGGTAATTCGCGCGATTCTAGGGGTTTGAGTGACATCGAATTGCCGATTCGCCCCGGATGGGAAAATGGACGCCTCTTGGCGGACCTCCCGTTCGCTGCATCCGATGCCGAGCCTGCCGGACGAAAAAACGTCGTGTCACGATCTTTCCAGCCGCGGGCGCCGGAAAACGGCGAACCTTCGGAACTTTCGAAAACGGCTCGCCTCCAATCGACCATATCGCCGGTTCTGCTGGCGCAACGATGTCCGTCGGCCACAGCGCAGCGTGGCAAGGCGACTTACCCAATTTCCTGCTGCGCAGCCCGCCGGTTCGTCCGGCTGAAATCCCGAAACGGTTCTCCTCCTCCCTCCTCCCTCCCTCCTTCGTTTCGGGGCGCTGCACAGCAGTTTTTATTCAGGGGTTCGGGGTCAAGCGGCCAGATCGGCCGCAGCGGCCCCCGAGTCTTTCGAGCGCGATGCTCGCAGAGCGCACAAACCCTGGGCCCATCGATGCTGGAGCGCCAGCATCCGCAGCATCACGATCCGCGACGATTCAGAGCCAGCCTTTGCGCCTGAAGATCCAGAACGGCACGATCACGCTGGCCACCATCAGGCCGATCGCGAACGGGTAGCCGAGCTGCCAGTCCAGCTCCGGCATCAGCTTGAAGTTCATGCCGTAGACGCTCGCGATCAGGGTCGGCGGCAGCAGCGCGACGCTCGCCACCGAGAACAGCTTGATGATCTTGTTCTGGTTGATGTTGATGAAGCCGACCGTCGCGTCCATCAGGAAGTTGATCTTGTCGAACAGGAACGCGGTGTGGCTGTCGAGCGAATCGATGTCGCGCAGGATCTGGCGCGACTCCTCGAACTGCTCCGCGCTCAGCAAGCGGCTGCGCATCATGAAGCTGACCGCGCGGCGCGTGTCCATCACGTTGCGGCGGATGCGGCCGTTCAAATCTTCCTCGCGCGCGATCGCCGCCAGCACCTCGGCCGCGTCCGAGTCGGTGATCTCCTTCTTCAATACCTGGGCGCTGACCCGCTCGAGGCTGTCGTAGATGCCTTCGAGCGCATCGGCGCTGTACTCGGCATCCGCGTCGTAGAGCTTCAGCAGCACGTCCTTCGCATCCTCGATCAGCGCCGGGATGCGGCGCGCGCGCAATCGCAGCAGGCGAAACACCGGCAGATCCTCGCCATGCACCGAGAACAGCCGATTGTCGTGCAGGATGAAGGCGACGCGCACGTTGCGCGGCGTGCGGTCGTCATCGATCAGGAAGTCGGAGCGGATGTGCAGCTCGCCGTTGTCTTCTTCGTAGAAGCGGGCGGATTCTTCGAGGTCGTCGTCGACGATGTCGTTCGGGATCGTCAGGCCGAAGCGGCCGGTGATCCAGGCCTTTTCTTCGGGCGTTGGCGCTTCGAGATCGATCCAGACCGGTTGGACTCGGCTCAGCGCCCCGGCGTCGGCAATCTCTTCCTGAATCAGTCGGCCATTGGCCAGCGTGAACACGTTCAGCATGCAAGTCTCCGGCGCCGGAGCTGTTCGGGGCGGGGACCGTCCCGCCTGTCTCGCCGAAGCGGCAACCGCGGATTATCACCCACGAAAAACACCCTCGCCGCCCCGTTTCCGAAGGCTTTCGACGGGCGCGTGCCGCACTGGATGAAACCATTGCGACAGCCTGTTCATCGTCTTGTCACACCCCGGAATCGGGCGCACACTGGACTTGAAAGTTAGGGGGTCGGCGCGCCCGCAGCCCCGCTTTCAGGTAGCCCGAAACCCTTGAAAGGAGGCTCTATGAACTTGACGATCAGCGGACATCACCTGGACGTGAGTCCCGCGTTGCGCGAGTACGTGCTGACCAAGCTGGACCGCGTGACCCGACATTTCGACCAGGTGGTGGACATCAACGTACTGCTCTCAGTGGAAAAGCTGAAGGAAAAGGAACGCCGTCAAAAGGCCGAAGTCACTCTCCACGTGAAGGGCAAGGACATCTTCGTGGAGAACACCCACGAGGACCTGTACGCCGCGATCGATCAGTTGATGGACAAGCTGGACCGCCAGGTCTGCCGTCACAAGGACAAGCTGCAGGATCACCACCACGCGACCGCGAAGCGGATCGACGCGGCCACATCCTGATTGCGGCCCTTCGATGCACCGGCAAGGCGACCTTCGGGTCGCCTTTTTGATGCGCGTTGCTGCAACGCAGCACTTGGGCGGTTTCCGGAACATCCTCGCGCTTCGGCGTTGCCTGCTTCGTCACGGCGGTTCCTATAATCATTCGTCTCTTGCCAGTGAAAGCGCCCGACCAAGCCGCCTGCTGAAATCGACGCCCAGTACAGATGAACCGTCTCGCCGCCATCCTGCCGCTCAGCAACGTACTGGTGAACGTAGACGCCACCAGCAAGAAGCGAGCGTTCGAACACGCCGGCCTGCTGTTCGAGAACCAGCATGCGATCGCCCGCGCGACCGTCACCGATAACCTCTTTGCACGCGAGCGACTGGGCTCGACCGGCCTCGGACACGGCGTGGCAATCCCGCATGGACGCATCAAGGGCCTGAAGAATCCGCTCGCCGCGGTGCTGCGCGTGCAGCAGCCGATCCCTTTCGACGCGCCGGACGACGAGCCGGTGAGCCTGCTGATCTTCCTGCTGGTGCCGGAAGCGGCAACGCAGCGGCACCTCGAGATCCTGTCCGAAATCGCCGAGTTGCTGTCCGACCGCGACCTGCGCGATCGCCTGAAGACCGAATCGGAAGCCGCGACCTTGCACAAGCTGATCTCGGACTGGCAGCCGCTGAAGTCGGTGGCCTGAAGCGAACCGCGCCGCGGGGGTTTCGCGGCAAGATAGGCGCATGAAACCTACCGTCATCAGCGCAGAGGCGCTGTTCGAGGCACACCTCTCGGCGCTGCATTGGGAATGGATCGCCGGGCATGCACACCCTGAGCGGCGCTTCGATGAAGCCGCGGTGCGCAACGCGCAGTCCTCCGCCGACCTGGTGGGATACCTGAACTACATCCATCCGTACCGCGTGCAAATCGTCGGCCGCCGCGAGGTGGCCTACCTGAACGCCGCTGCGGGTGAAGGCGGCAGCGTGCAGGAGCGGCGCATTTCACGCATCGTCGCGCTCGAGCCGCCGGTGCTGATCGTGGCGGACGGACAGAGCCCGCCGGACCGCCTGGTCGCGATGTGCGATCGCGCCGAGATCCCGCTCTTCGTCACCGCCGAGTCCGCCGGCCACGTGATCGACGTGGTGCGCTCCTACCTGAGCCAGCTGTTTGCCGAGCGCACCACGCGCCACGGCGTGTTCATGGACATCCTCGGCATGGGCGTGCTGTTGACCGGCGAATCCGGCCTCGGCAAAAGCGAGCTCGGGCTGGAACTGATCTCGCGCGGCCACGGCCTGGTGGCCGACGACGCGGTCGATCTGTACCGCGTCTCGCAGACCTCGCTCGAGGGCCGCTGCCCCGAGCTGCTGATGAACCTGCTGGAGGTGCGCGGCATCGGCCTGCTCGACATCCGCGCGATCTTCGGCGAGACCGCGGTGCGCCGGAAGATGCGGCTGAAGCTGATCGTGCACCTGGTGCGCAAGGAAACCATGGAGCGCGAGTTCGAGCGCCTGCCCTACGAGCCGCTGTACGAGGACATCCTCGACATGCCGGTGCGCAAGGCAGTGATCGCGGTCGACGCCGGCCGCAACCTGGCGGTGCTGGTGGAAGCCGCGGTGCGCAACACCATCCTGCAGCTGCGCGGCATCGATACCTACAAGGAATTCATCGAGCGCCACCACAAGGCGCTGGAGCGCGGCGACGACGCGCTCTAGGGTCTCATTCGATCAGCGGTGATGGCCGTGCTCGGCGCGCGTGTGCGTGCCGCGGCCGTTGTTGCAGCGGTCGCAGACCACGTACAGCGCCAGCGAATGATCCTGCAGCTCGTAGCCGCGCTGTTTTGCGATCTCCTGCTGACGGCGCTCGATCTCGGCGTCGTAGAACTCCTCGACCCGCCCGCAGACCACGCAGACCATGTGGTCATGGTGTTTGCCTTCGTTCAGTTCGAAGACGGATTTGCCGGATTCGAAATGATTGCGCGACAGGATCCCCGCCTGCTCGAACTGCATCAGCACACGGTAGACCGTGGCCAGGCCGATGTCCGAGCCTTCGGCCAGCAGCGCCTTGAACACGTCTTCCGCCGTCATGTGGCGTTGCTGGGTGTTCTGGAAGATCTCCAGGATCTTGATGCGCGGCAGCGTCGCTTTCAGGCCGCTGCTCTTGAGTTCGTCGGCGTTGGTCATCGGGCTCTCCGCGTCAGGTTCCGGCCGCTGGGGCGGCCGCTAGAATCACCGCATCATATCGACCCCCAGCGCCCCGCCGGCGTGGCTTCAAGACATGTCCCCGTTCGTGTTCCTGCGTCGGCACCCCGCGCTCCTCGCCGGCCTGCTGGCACCGCTCCTGCCGGCCTGCGCCTCGCTGCAATCGTCCGACAACGTGCTCGGCTTCATCACGCCCTACCGCATCGAGATCGTGCAGGGCAACGTGGTGACGAAGGAGCAGATCGCGCTCGTCAAGCAGGGCCAGACGCGCGCCCAGGTGCGCGACGTGCTCGGCTCGCCGCTGCTCACCGACGTATTCCACGTCGACCGCTGGGACTATGTCTTCACGATCAAGCGCCAGGGCGCCGAGCCGCAGCAGCGCACCATCACCTTGCGTTTCGAAGGCGAACAGCTGAAGAGCGTCGAGGCGCCCGAGCTGCCGTCCGAGCGCGAGTTCGTCGCATCGATCGATACCTTCAAGGTCAAGGGCGACCCGAAGCCGCTGGCGCTGACGCCGGAGCAGATCAAGTCGCTGCCGGTGCCGCCGAAGGTCGCGCCGGCGCCCGAAGAGCCGGTCGGCCCGGTGCGCGACTACCCGCCGCTCGAACCGCGGACATGAATACGGGCACGGCTTTGTCGGTCGCGGTGGCCGGCGCGTCCGGCCGCATGGGCCAGATGCTGATCGAGGCGGTGCGCGCCGCTCCCGATTGCCGGCTCGCCGGCGCGCTCGACGTTGCCGGCAGCCCGGCCCTGGGCCGCGACGCCGCCGCCTCCCTCGGCCACAACAGCGGCGTGCGCATCACCGACGACCTGCGCGAAGGCCTGGCCCACGCCGAGGTGCTGATCGACTTCACGCGCCCGGAAGGCACGCTGGCGCACCTCGCCGTCTGCCGCGAGATGGGCATCAACGCGGTGATCGGCACCACCGGCTTCAGCGCCGCGCAGAAGGATCAGATCAAGGCCTACGCGGCGCACATCGCGATCATGATGGCGCCGAACATGAGCGTCGGCGTGAACGTGGTGATGGCGCTGCTCGAACACGCCGCGAAGGCGCTGCACGAGGGCTACGACATCGAGATCATCGAGACGCACCACCGCCACAAGGTCGACGCGCCCAGCGGCACCGCGCTGAAGATGGGCGAAATCGTCGCCGAGGCACTCGGCCGCGATCTGAAGGACTGCGCCGTGTTCGCGCGCGAAGGTGTCACCGGCCCGCGCGATCCGTCGAGCATCGGCTTCTCGGCGATCCGCGGCGGCGACGTGATCGGCGACCACACCGTGCTCTTCGCCGGCACCGGCGAACGCATCGAGATCACGCACAAGGCGAGCAGCCGCGCCAGCTACGCCCAGGGCAGCCTGCGCGCGGCGCGCTTCCTGGCCGGCAGGCAGAACGGCCTGTACGACATGAATGACGTGCTCGGCATCGGCGCCGCGCCGAAGGCCTGAACCGCTGCCGATGACCGGTTTCGCCGCGTTCTGGGCCGAAGGGGACCTGATCACCCGCGGCGTCGCGCTGCTGCTGCTCGCGATGTCGATCAGCGCCTGGGTGCTGATCTTCTGGAAGGGCTGGCTGCTGCGCCGCGCGCAGGCCGACATCGGCCGCGCGATACCGGCCTTCTGGCAGGCCTCATCGCTGGACCAAGGGCGCGAGCGGCTGACCGCGCTCGACCGCGAAGGCCTGGTGCTGCCCCTGCTCGAAGCCGCCACATTGGCACCCGCCGGCGGCACGCTGGAAACCCACGGCCACCTCGTCTCCCAGCTGACGCGCCGGCTGCGCGACGCGCTGCACGCCGGCCTGCGCCATCTGCAGTTCGGCCAGGTGCTGCTGGCTTCGATCGGTTCGACCGCGCCGTTCATCGGCCTGTTCGGCACGGTCTGGGGCATCTATCACGCGCTGCTGTCGATCTCCGCCGCCGGCTCGATCACGATCGACCGGGTCACCGGGCCCGTCGGCGAATCGCTGGTGATGACCGCTGCCGGACTCGCGGTCGCGATCCCCGCGGTGCTGGCCTACAACATCTACGGCAAGCTGGTCGGCGCCTGCGAGGCCGAGCTGGAAGGCTTCGCGCACGACCTGCGCGAGATGGTGGCCGGGCCGGGGCCGGAAGAGTGAGCATGAGGGACATGCCGCGGGCCGAGCGCCGGGCCGCTCCCAAGCCGGCCCGCGCCCCCTCGGGGGGCCGGCCCATGTACTCGTTGGGCGGGGGGCTGTGAGTTTCGGCCGCCTCGAACGCCGCGCCGGGCCGCAGCCGATGGGCGAGATCAACATGACGCCGCTGATCGACGTGATGCTGGTGCTGCTGGTGATCTTCATGATCACCGCGCCGTTGATGACGTCCAGCCTGAAGCTCGACCTGCCGAAGACGGACGCCGCCCAGCCGAGCGACTCGCCGAAGTTCATCGTCGTCGCTTTGTCGCCGCAGGGCGAGCTGTTCATCGGCGACGACAAGCTCGATGCCGACGCCTTCGCCCAGCGCCTCGCCGCGACGGCGAAAGCCAACCCGGAGACCGAAGTGCAGCTGCGCGCAGACCAGGCTGTGCCGTATGGCCGCGTCGCCGAGCTGATCGGCGTGCTGCAGAAGGCCGGCCTGAACCGCATCGCCTTCGTTGCGCAGCCCAAGGCCCCCTGAGCCCGCCGGGCCGCAAGGGCGAAGACCGAAGTGCGGCCGCACGAAGGCGGCCCTATCACCCTTCGAATGAGTGGTCGCCTCCTACAATCCGGCCACCATGAACGAGAAATACACCCCCGCCGACGTCGAGCGCGAAGCGCAGGCGCACTGGACCGCGCGTGACGCCTATCGGGTGACCGAGGACGAGGACAAGCCCAAGTACTACGCCTGCTCGATGCTGCCCTACCCCAGCGGCAAGCTGCACATGGGGCACGTGCGCAACTACACCATCAACGACATGATGGCGCGCTACCTGCGCATGAAGGGCTACAACGTGCTGATGCCGATGGGCTGGGACGCCTTCGGCCTGCCGGCGGAGAACGCCGCGATCGACAAGAAGGTGCCGCCGGCGCAGTGGACGCGCGAGAACATCGCCGACATGAAGGCGCAGATGCAGCCGCTCGGCCTCGCCTTCGACTGGTCGCGCGAAGTCGCCACCTGCGACGAGAGCTACTACAAGTGGAACCAGTGGTTCTTCCTGAAGATGCTCGAGAAGGGCATCGCCTACCGCAAGACGCAGATCGTCAACTGGGATCCGGTGGACCAGACGGTGCTCGCCAACGAGCAGGTCGAGAACGGCCTCGGCTGGCGCAGCGGTGCGCCGGTGGAAAAGCGCGAGATCCCCGGTTACTACCTCGCGATCACGCAGTACGCCGACGAGCTGCTCGCCAACGTCGCCGACCCGCAGGCGCGCGGCTACCTGCACGGCTGGCCGGAGCGCGTGCGCCTGATGCAGGAGCACTGGATCGGCCGCAGCGAGGGCGTGCGCTTCGCCTTCCCGCACCAGATCAAGGACGCGGACGGGCATCTGATCCAGGACGGCAAGCTCTGGGTCTTCACGACCCGTGCCGACACGATCATGGGCGTGACCTTCTGCGCCGTCGCGCCGGAGCACCCGCTGGCGACCTTGGCGGCCCGCTCCGACCCGAAGCTCACCGCCTTCATCGAACAGTGCAAGAAAGGCGGCACGACCGAAGCCGAGCTCGCGCTGAAGGAGAAGGAAGGCCTGCCGACCGGACTCTTCGTCACGCACCCGATCAACCACCACAAGATCCCGGTGTGGGTCGGCAACTACGTGCTGATGGGCTACGGCGACGGCGCGGTGATGGGCGTGCCGGGGCATGACGAGCGCGACTTCGCGTTCGCGAAGAAATACAACATCGACCTGCTGCAGGTGATCGCGGTCGACGGCGAGCACTTCAGCTACGAGCACTGGCAGGACTGGTACGCCGACAAGCAGAACGGCGTGACGATCAACTCCGGCAACTTCAGCGGCCTGTCGTACCAGATGGCGGTCGACGCGGTCGCGCGCTGGCTCGAACACCATCACCTCGGCGGCAAGAAGACCACCTGGCGGCTGCGCGACTGGGGCATCAGCCGCCAGCGCTACTGGGGCACGCCGATCCCGATCATCCATTGCGACGACTGCGGCTCGGTGCCGGTGCCGGAGAAGGACCTGCCGGTGGTGCTGCCGGTCGATCTCGTGCCCGACGGCAGCGGCAACCCGCTGAACAAGAGCGCCGCGTTCCTGAACGTCTCGTGCCCGCAATGCGGCAAGCCGGCGCAGCGCGAGACCGACACGATGGACACCTTCGTCGACAGCGCCTGGTACTACATGCGCTACTGCTGCCCGGACAGCAACGACGCAATGATCGACGAGCGCAACGACTACTGGATGCCGATGGACCAGTACATCGGCGGCATCGAGCACGCGGTGCTGCATCTGCTCTATGCGCGCTTCTGGACCAAGGCGATGCGCGACATCGGCCTGGTCGCGTTCGATGAGCCATTCACCAAGCTGTTCACGCAGGGCATGCTGCTCAACGAGTCGTACTACCGCGAAGACGCCGCCGGCAAGAAGCGCTGGTTCTACCCGAGCGAAGTCGAGGTCAGCCATGACGAGAAGGGCCACCCGGTCGGCGCGATCGCGCGCGAGGACGGCCAGCCGGTGATGTTGGGCGGCATCGAGAAGATGTCGAAGTCGAAGAACAACGTGGTCGAGCCGCGCGACATCATCGCGAAGTTCGGCGCCGATACCGCGCGCCTGTTCACGATGTTCGCCGGGCCGCCGGACCAGAGCGCGGCGTGGTCGGACTCCGGCGCCGAGGGCTCGTTCCGCTACCTGCGCCGGCTCTGGGCCTTCGGCAGCAAACATGCGGCGACGATCCGCGCGGCCGGCAGCGACTTCAAGGGGGCGAGCGCCGCGGCGAAGGACTTGCGGCGCGAGATCCACACGCTGCTGCGCCAGATCAGCCACGACTACGACCGCCTGCAATACAACACCGTGGTCTCCGGCGCGATGAAGCTGCTGAACGCGCTCGAAGACGCCAAGCTGGCCGGCACGCCGGCCGATGGCGCCGCCTTGCGCGAAGGTTTCGGCGTGCTGCTGCGCGCGCTCTACCCGGCCGCGCCGCACATCACTCACGGCTTGTGGAGCGAACTGGGCTTTGCCGAGAGCGTCGGTGAGCTGATCGACACGCCGTGGCCGCTGGTCGACGACGCCGCACTGGTGCAGGCGCAGATCGAGCTGATGCTGCAGGTCAACGGCAAGCTGCGCGGCGCGATCACGGTGGCCTCCGGGGCATCGAAATCGGCGATCGAATCGGCGGCGCTGCACAGCCCGGACTTCCTCAAGTTCAGCGAAGGCAAGTCGCCGAAGAAGATCATCATCGTGCCGGGCCGTCTCGTGAACGTCGTCGTCTGATGCGGCGCCGGATCCTGTTGCTGGCCGGCGCGGCCGGCCTCGTCACCGGCTGCGGCTTCGAGCTGCGCCGTGCGCCGGAATTCAAGTTCCGCACGATCGCCTTTGTCGGCTTCGCGCCGTCGTCGACGACCCTGGCCACCTTGAAACGCGGCATCGCGAGCAGCGAGACAACCCATGTGGTCGAAGCGGTGACGCAGGCCGAGGTGGTGCTGCAGGCGCTGACCGACGCGCGCGAACGCACCGTCGCGACCACCACCTCGGATGGCCAGGTGCGCGACATCAACCTGGTCGCGCGTTTCATCTTCGAGCTGCACACGCCGGCCGGCAAGCAGCTGATCGGCAGCACCGAGCTCGCGCTGGCGCGCGACATGACCTACAACGAGACCGACGCACTCGCCAAGGAACAGGAAGACGCGTTGGTCTTCAAGGCGCTGCAGGAAGACCTGGCGCAACAGACGATCCGGCGCCTGGCCGCGGTGAAAGCGATCTAGCTCTCATGCAGCTGAAGGCCGAGCAGCTTGCCGCCCATCTGAAGAACGCCGGCACGGCGTTGCGGCCGCTCTACACGATCCATGGCGACGAGCCGCTACTGGCGCAGGAGGCGGCGGATGCGATCCGCGCCGCGGCGCGCGCCGTCGGCTTCAGCGAGCGCAAGGTCTTCACCGTCAGCGGCGCGCATTTCAACTGGAGCGAGGTGCTGGCCGCGGCGCAGGCGATGAGCCTGTTCTCCGAGCGCCAGCTGATCGAGATCCGCATCCCTTCCGGCAAGCCCGGCAAGGACGGGTCAGAAGCGCTGCAACGCTATTGCGAGCATCAGCGTCAGCACCCGAGCGAGGACGTCCTGACCCTGGTGCAGCTGCCGCGCCTCGACGGCCAGCAGATGAAAGGCGCCTGGGTCGCGGCCCTCGACGCGGCCGGCGCGATGATCAAGGTCGAACCGGTGGACCGGCGCGCGCTGCCGCAGTGGATCGCGCAGCGCCTCGCGCAGCAAGGCCAGCGGGTGCAGGCGGGCGAGCCGGGCCAGCGCACGCTGGCCTTCTTCTCCGACCGGGTCGAGGGCAACCTGCTGGCCGCGCACCAGGAGATCCAGAAGCTCGCGCTGCTGTATCCGGCCGGGGACCTGAGCTTCGAGCAGATCGAGGCCGCGGTGCTGAACGTCGCGCGCTACGACGTCTTCAAGCTCGGCGAAGCGGTGCTGGCCGGCCAGGTCGCACGCGCGCTGCGCATGCTCGACGGCTTGCGCGCCGAGGGCGAGGCGGCGGTGCTGGTGCACTGGACCTTGAGCGAGGACGTGCGTGCGCTGCACCGCGTCTCGGCCGCGCTCGCAGAAGGCCGGCCCTTGCCGCTGGCGCTGCGCGAGAGCCGCGTCTGGGGTGCGAAGGAGCGGCTGATCGAACGCGCGCTGCCGCTGCTGCCCGACCACGCGCTGCCGGCCCTGATCGAAGCCGCCCAGGTCTGCGAAGGGATCGTCAAGGGCCTGCGCCATCCGGACTGGCCCGCCGATCCTTGGGACGGTTTGAAACGCCTGGTGCTGATGCTGGCCCAGCACACCGCGGCGGCGGCGCCGCGCAAGGGACTGCGCCTGGTGCTGCAGGCGTAGCCAGACGCTGCGCCGGCCAGCTCACGGCCGCTCCGAAGCGGCCGGCGACCTTGCAGGCCACGGCTCGCGAGGACGCGAGCCCCTTCGTGCCGTCCAAGCCGGCGCGGGCCGGCTTGGAGCCGCGGCACTCAGCCCGCTCGGCGGGTGGTGCCGGTACCCCGGTGCGGGTGCCCCATCCACTCAGACCTTTTCGGGTTCGAGGTTCCGCAGACCGGCCAGGACTCGCTCCAGTTCGCGCTCGACGATGCCCAGCAGCGGCTCGACTCCGGCATGCCCTGCGCCTTTCGAGCACGCGATTTCCAGCGCCCGTGCGGACTGCTCCAGCGCCCGGGCCCCCAGCGTGCCGGCGAGCGCACGCAGGTCGTGCGCCAGGCGCATCGATGTCACCACGTCATCCGCCGTGAGCGCGGCGCGGAAGCTCGGCACGAAATCCGCCTGAGCGTCGCGAAACTTCAGCAGCAGGCGCCGGTACAGCTTGTCGTTGCCCAAGGTCGACGCGCGCCCGACGCTGGCATCGATGCCGGGCAGCTCGGCCAGCGCATCGGCGGGGACCACCGGCGGCGTGCCCGCTGCCGGCGGCACGGCCGGCGCCGCGGCAGGCCGCACCCAGCGTGACAGCGTGTCGAACATCGCGTCCACGTCGATCGGCTTGGCGACGTGGTCGTTCATGCCGGCCGCGAGCGCCTTCTCGCGGTCGCCGCGCATCGCGTTGGCCGTCATCGCGATGATCGGCAAGGCCTGCCACTGCGGCTGCGCGCGGATGGCGCGGGTCGTGTCGTAGCCGTCCATCAGCGGCATCTGGCAGTCCATCAGCACACCGTCGAAACGTTGGCGCGCCAGCGCCAGCAGCGCCTGTTCGCCGTCGCTCGCCAGCGTGACGATCACGCCGGCATCGTTCAGCAGCTCGGTCGCGAGCTCGGCGTTGATCTCGTTGTCTTCCACCAGCAGCAGGTGAGCGCCCTGCAGCTGTGCCTGGTTGCCGGCCAGCGACGCCTTGCGCATGACGCTGCGCGAGGCCGGACGCGTGGCACGGCCGAGCGCCACGGCGCAGGCGTCGAACAGGCTCGACGGCGTGACCGGCTTGACCAGCACGTCGCTGACGGCCACCTGCAGCGCGGCGAGACGCTGCTGCAGCGCATCGCGGCCGAAGGCGGTGGTCATCAGCACCGTCGGACTGCGGCCCCGCGGCAAGGCCGTCATCTGCTGCGCGCAGGCGACGCCGTCCATGCCCGGCATCTTCCAGTCGATCAGCACCACGTCGTAGGGGCGGCCTGCCTCGGCGGCGAGGCTCACGCTGCGCAGGGCGTCCCAGCCGTCCCGCGCCTCGTCCACCTCGAGCCCCAGCCCGCCCGCCATCGAAGCGAGGATCTGCCGGGCGCTGGCGTTGTCGTCCACGACCAGCAGACGCGCAGCGCCGAGGGCCGGCAACTCGTCAGGGCTGCCGGCAACGGCGCCCGCCTGCAGCCCCAGGCGCAGCACGAAGAAGAACTCGCTGCCCTGCCCCAGCGTGCTGCGCACGTCCAGCACGCCGCCCATCAGCTGCACCAGCTGGCGGCTGATGGCGAGGCCCAGGCCGCTGCCGCCGAAGCGGCGCGAGGTCGACGTGTCGGCCTGCTCGAAGGCGCGAAACAGCCGCTGGCGCTGCTCGTCGCTGATGCCGACGCCGGTGTCGCGCACCGAAAAGCGCAGCGTGACCGACTGCTCGTCGCGCCCGAGCTCCTCGATGCCGACCACGACCTCGCCGCGCTCGGTGAACTTGACCGCGTTGCTGCCGAGGTTCACGAGCACCTGGGACAGCCGCAGCGAGTCGCCCACCAGCGCCATCGGCAGGCCAGCCGGCTCGGCGAAGAGCAGCTCGAGGCCCTTGTCCTCGGCCTTCAGGCCGACCAGGTTGGCCAAGGTCTCCATCACGTCGCCGAGATCGAAGGGCGCCGTCTCGACATGCAGCTTGCCGGCTTCGATCTTCGAGAAATCGAGGATGTCGTCGATCACGCCGAGCAGCGACTGCGCCGAGCGCTCGACCTTCAGCACATAGTCGTGCTGCTGCGCGTTCAGGCCGCTTTTCAGCGCGAGATGCGACATGCCGAGGATGGCGTTCATCGGGGTGCGGATCTCGTGGCTCATGTTGGCGAGGAAGTCGCCCTTCGCCGCGTTCGCGGCATCGGCGGCCTCGCGCGCGCGCCGCGCCTCGTCCACCGCGGCCTCGATGCGCCGTCTGCGCCCGGTGACCGTCAGCAGCAGCGCGCCGAGCAGCGAGATCGCCGACAGGCCGGCGATCGAGAACGACCAGGCGTTGCCGCCTTTCGCGCCCGGCAGGTCGACGCTGCTGGCGTTGACGCGCAGCTCCCACTGGCGGCCGGCGAAGGGCACGGCCTGCACGCGCGACAGCGCCAGCGCCTGGTTCTCGCAGCCCGGTGCGCCGGCCATGCGCTGGCGCGCCGCGCCGGGCGAGGCATCGACGATGCAGACCGAGATCGTCCTCGGCATGCGCGCGAGCACCGCGGCGAGCGTCTCGTCCAGCCGCACCGTGGCATGCACGAAGCCGCGCACCGAGGCGTTGCGCTCCGCGTCGGTCTTCGGCTCGCCGCGATAGACCGCGAGGAAACTGACGATGCCCCACTGCTGCACTTCGTTCACCTTCTGCGTCAGCTGGAAGCGCGCGCTGGCCGTCGGCAGGCCGCTGCGCATCGCCTGCACCATGGCGCCGCCGGGCGCCTTCAGCGGCTTCGAGTTCAGCCCCAGGCGCGCCGCGGTGCGGCTCGCCGGCTCGAGGTAGGTCATGATGTAAGCCTCGCCGCCGCTCGGCGGGAAGCGCTTCGTGTTCGCCTCGTCGCGCTCGAAGACGCGGAAGTCGGGGGCGCCGTCGGCGCGCATGCGCGCTTCGAAGGCCGGGATGTCCTCGGACGCGACGCGCGCGTTGTAGCCCAGGGATTCCAGATGGCCCGGCCCCTCGAGCCACGGCCGGGTGGCGCGGCGCCAGCCCTCGCGATCGATCTCGTCGGACGCGTCGAACACGCTGCGCATCGCTTCGAGCGCGCGCAGCGGCTCCAGCAGCTCCAGCGTCAGGATCGACGAGGCCGCGGTGGCTTCGCGCTCGAAGCTGCTGCGCATGCGTTCCTGGTCGGTGCGCAACACGCCGACGATCATCGCCGCCAGCAGCGCCAGCCCGATCGCCAAGGGCAGGCCGACGTTCATACGCCGTGCGGCCCACTCCGCACGTGGCCGGCCAACGAGCGTCAGCACGATCGGCGCCACGGCACAGATGCTCAGCGACTGGCTGAGCCACCCCGTGGCGGCGTCGAACAGGAATTCATCCCAGGGAACCCGGCGCACCGGCAGCCAGCCGCAGGCGACGATGACCGTGCCGATCGCGCTGGCGGCGAAACCGCCCAGCAGCAGGAAGCGCCCGATATCGCGCGGCGCAGCGAGCGCGAGCCGCTCGTGCAAAAAACGCCGCACCAGGGCTGCGCCGGCCAGCGCCTGCGCCGCGGCGCCGCAGGCCGAGACGAGCGCCAGCAGCAAGCCCATGGCGCCTGCCGCTGCGGCAGGAAGCCCCAGCCAGCTCAGGATGGCCTCCGCCACGGCGACAGCGGGCACGACACGCCAGCCCCAGGCGAGCGTGCACGCCAGCGCGATGCCGGCCGGCAGATGGAGTGGGCTGACGCCGGCCGGCGGCAAAGCCAGCGCCCTCGATGCCCAGCCACCCAGCAGGCAGGCTAGGCCGACCAGCACCGGCACGTGCCACGGCAGCGGTGTCGCCGGCTGGTGCTCTTCGTAGACCGAATCGCCGATGAACGAGGAGGCGCCGCCAGATGCAGGGGCCGCCCGCTCGGCACCGTCGGCAGGCGTGGCCGGGATCTCCCCCGTCGACAAGGGAGCGCGTCTTGCGGCGCCTGTTCGGCCAAGCATGCGATTCCCCTGATCGTTGCCGTACCGGGGTTGAACGACCGCCGGCGGATTCTTAGTGATCCGCAAAGTGTAAGACGCAAGCCATGGGAGCGGCAGGCGCTGGGGTCGCGCGCGGTTCTCCGCCGGCCGGCGCGGCCTTCTCGTGCGACTCGCCCCTGGTCTCGGTTCAGTGCGGCGCGGCGCCGTCGGGTTCGTCGCCGAAGCGAGCGAGGTTCTCGAGGTGATAGCGCTCGACCTTGCGATACAAGGTGCTGCGCGAGATGCCCAAGGCCCGTGCAGCCTGCGCCAGGTTGCCGTGCACCGCCTGCACCGCACGCACGATGGCGATGCGCTCCGATTCTTCGAGGCTGGTGGCCGGCGGGTCCGCCGCCGCGCCGCAGGCCGCGATGCCGGCCTGCGCCGCATGCGCGAGCAGCTCTTCCGGCAGCTCCTCGCACAGCACGTCCTCGTCGCCCGAGGTCAGCAGCAGGCCTTCGACCACATTGCGCAGCTCGCGCACGTTGCCCGGCCAGGCATAGGCGCGCAGCACGGCCGTCACTTCGGGGCCGAAGCGGCGCTCGGCCACGCCGTGGCGCTCGGCCAGGCGCAGGTTGAAATGCCGCAGCAGCACCTCGACGTCGGACCCGCGCTCGCGCAGCGGCGGCACGCGGATGCGCGTGACGCTGATGCGGTGGTACAGGTCGCGGCGGAAGCGCCCGGCTTCCACTTCTTCCAGAAGATCGCGGTTCGTCATCGCCAGCAGGCGCACGTCGACCCGCCGCGTCTTCGCCTCGCCGAGGCGGCAGATCGCGCCTTCTTCGAGCGCGCGCAACAGCACCGGCTGCAGCTCCAGCGGCAGCTCGCCGATCTCGTCCAGGCACAGCGTGCCGCCGTGCGCCAGCTCGAAGCGGCCGGCGCGGCCTTCCTGGGTGGCTCCGGTGAAGGCGCCGCGCACATGGCCGAAGAGTTCGCTGCCGATCAGCTCCTTCGTGGTCGCGCCGCAGTTGAAACTGACGAAGGGACCGCTGCGCTCGTCGCTGCCATGGATCGCGCGCGCGAAGAGTTCCTTGCCGACGCCGGTCTCGCCCTGGATCAGCACCGCGACACGCCGGCCGCTGAGCTGACGCGCGCGCTCGACCGCCGCGCCCAGCGCTGGGCTGTGGCCGATCAGCGCCTCGAAGCTGCTGCGCGCGGCGTCGGCTTCCGAGCCGGCCGCGGCGCGATGGAAGCCGGCGCCGATCGGTGCGGCCGGCGGCGGGGCGGCGACCGGTGCCACGCCGACACCGGCCCCGCGCAGCGGGCGCCGCGGCACCAGCAGCACCGCGCCGATCGTGGTCCCGTCGAGACCCACCGGGTGCAGCCAGTCCGGCCGCAGCCCTTCGGGCAGGCGCCGCGCCCAGTCCTCGACCCGGCGCCCCGGTTCCAGCCCCGGCAGGCAGGCGCCGAGCCGCAGCGCCAGCCCCGGCACGCTGCCGCTGGCATGCACCAGGCGTGCGCCGCGGTCCAGCACCAGCATGGCCGACGCATCGCTGCGTGCGCCGAGCGCCAGGCAGGCCTCGAGCAGATGGCTGTGCTCGCGGCTCGCGCGCTCGGCCAGCACCGCCTCGATCTGGCGCGCGGCCGAGACGGCCAGCACCAGGTTGTTGACCTGGAAGGTGGCCGGCGGGCCGGAGATGTCGAGCACGCCCAGCACCTGGTCCGTACCAGGCAGGAACACCGGCGCGGCGGCGCAGGTCCAGCGCTTGATGCCTTCGCAGAAGTGCTCGGCGGCGTGCACCTGCGTCGGCAGGCGCATCGCCAGCGCGGTGCCGATGCCGTTGGTGCCGACCACGCCCTCGTGCCAGTTGCCGCCCTCGATCAGGTGGATGTCGCGCGCCGCCTCGAGCGTGCGCATGTCGCCGGCGACCTCGAGCACGACGCCGTGCGGATCGGTCAGCAGCATGATCGAGCCGGAGCGCTCCAGCAGATGCGCCGAGGTCGTGAACAGGCCTTGCGCCGCCCACAGCAGATCGTGGTTGCGCCGGCGCAGGTGCTCCAGCGCATCGCCGTGCGCAGCCAGCGGCGCGAGGCGCGAGCCGGGCTCGACGCCGGAGCGCAGGCTGCGCTGCCAGGACGAGAGCACGAGCTTGGAGACCGGCGTGACGGCCGGCGTCTGACCGGTGAGAAAGCGTTCCCAGGCCTCCATCACCTGGCGTTCGGTGGCGGGCGGGCCGGCGTTACCGCTCCAGGGGGCGATCGGCTGCCCGGCGGTGTTGTCGTGATCGATGATCGTCTCCTTCGGGAGCGTCGCCGCGTCCCACCCGCGCGGCCGATCCCGTGGATTCAGCGGACTGTCGTTGTTGTCGGCGCCCCGGACGGGCCCTTGTCTCGGTTCTTCTCGATGTGCGTCTCGTCGTCGGCTGCATTGTCCGCCCGAACCGTCGTGTCCGATCGTGACGGCTGGTCACGCAGCGGCGCGAGCGCGACCCAGGCCAGCAAGGCGCCGCAGCCCGTGGCGAGCGCGCCCGCGGCCCAGCGGCCGGCGCCGGCGAGCGCCTCGGCCGAGCCCAGCGCCTGCATCACCAGCCAGGCGTTCAGGCCGATGATCAGCAGCGCGGCGAGCCAGGCCAGCCGCACCACCCAGGCCGGGCTGGCGAACACGCCCATGATGCGGCGCGCGCTGGTGAAGCGGATCAGCGGCACGATCGCAAACGGCAGCTGCAGGCTCAGCACGACCTGGCTCAGCACCAGCAACTGCAGCACGCCCTGTTCGCCCGAGTGCACCAACACCGCCACCGCCGGCACGATCGCCAGCGCGCGCGTCAGCAGCCGGCGCGCGAGCGGACTCATGCGCAGCCGCACGAAGCCTTCCATCACCACCTGGCCGGCGAGCGTGCCGGTGATGGTCGAGCTCTGGCCGGCGGCGAGCAGGGCGACGGCGAACGCGGTCGAGGCCAGCGTGGTGCCGAGCAGGGGCGCGAGCAGCTCGTGCGCCTGGCGCAGCTCGGTCACCACCATGTCGCGAGCGAAGAAGGTCGAGGCCGACAGCAGCAGGATCGCCGCGTTGATGCAGAAGGCGATGTTCAAGGCCAGCACGGTATCGAACAGGTTGTAGCGGATCGCTTCGCGTTTCGCCGCCGCGCCGGGCGCGAGGCGCCGCGTCTGCACCAGCGACGAGTGCAGGTACAGGTTGTGCGGCATCACGGTCGCGCCGAGGATGCCGATCGCGACGAAGAGGCTCGCGCCGTCGAGCCGCGGCACGAAGCCGGCCGCGATCGCCGGCCAGTCGTGGCGCACGAGCAGCATCTCGAAGGCCATGCAGCCGCCGATCGTCAGCACCAGCGCCGCGACCACCGCTTCGAGCTTGCGGATGCCGTAGTGCTGCAGCGCGATGATCAGCATCACGTCGAAACCGGTGATCGCCGCGCCCCAGGCGAGCGGCAGGCCGAACAGCAGGTTCAGCGCGATCGCGCTGCCCAGCAGCTCGGCCAGGTCGCAAGCGATGATCGCGATCTCGCACAGCAGCCACAGCAAATGCGAGACCGGCCGCGCGTAGTGGGCGCGGCAGGCCTGCGCCAGATCCATGCGGCCGACGATGCCGAGCCGCGCGGCCAGGCTCTGCAGCAGCATCGCGATCAGGTTCGAAGCGAGCAGCACCCACAGCAGCTGATAGCCGAAGCGCGCACCGCCTTCCAGATCGGTGGCCCAGTTGCCCGGGTCCATGTAGCCGACGCTGATCATCGCCGCCGGGCCGACGAAGCCGAGCAGCCGCCAGCGGCCCGGGACACGCAGGCGCATGTCGACGCTGTGTTCGAGGTTGGTCATCTCAGTGGCTCCCCCATGGCGCGCCGCGCACTCAGCAGCGCAGCTGCGCCATCGCCTGGCCGATCAGGATCAGCACGCCCGAGCCGGTGACGAGCGCGCCGACGATCCGCTTCAGGCTCATCACGCCCGCCCCAGCCGTTCCGCACCGCCGCCGAGCGCCGGGCCGGCGGTCGGGTCGATGTATTCCGGCTTCTTGGCGATCAGGGTCTGCGTCGTCAGGATCAACCCGGCCACCGAGGCGGCGTTGCGCACCGCGCTGTAGCTCACCCGCACCGGATCGATGATGCCGGCCGCGACCAGGTCGACGAACTTGCCGCTGCGCGCGTCCAGCCCGACGCCCGGCTTGGCATCCATCGCCTTGCGCATCACCGCCTGCGGATCGAGCCCGCAGTTGGCGGCGATGTGATGCAGCGGCAGCCGCATCGCGCGCTGCAGCAGCAGCACACCCTGCTGCACATGGCCTTCGGTGCGCGAGGCCAGGCCTTCCAGTTCGCCCGATGCGCGCAGCAAGGCCATACCGCCGCCCGGTACCACGCCCTCGGCGATCGCGGCACGCGCCGCATGGATCGCATCTTCGATCAGATGCAGCCGGCGCTTCTGCTCCACCGGCGTGGCGCCACCGGCCAGCAGCACCGCGGTGCCGCCGCTGAGCTTCGAGAGCCGTTCCTTCAGCTTGTCGCGCTCGACGTTCTGCGGCGCCAGCTCGTATTGCCGCGCCACCTGCTGACGCCGCGCAGCGATCGCGACCGGGTCGCCGGTGCCGGCGCTGATCACCGTCTGGTTCGACGAGATGCGCACCTGCCGCGCCTGGCCCAGGTCACGCAGCTGCACGCCGGCGATGCTGCCGCCCAGGTCGCGCGCGAGCACACGCCCGCCGGTCAGGATCGCGATGTCTTCGAGCATCGCCTTGCGCCAGTGGCCGTACTCGGGCGGGTGGATCGCGGCGACCGGCGAACCGCCCTTGTCGCGCCAGGCCAGCAGGCTGACGACGCAGGCCGGGGCGACCTCGTCGGCGATGATCAGCAACGGACGCTTCGTCTCGGCCACCAGCGCGAGGATCGTCGCCACCTCGTCGGTCGACTGCAGGCGCTGGTCGGTCATCAGGATCAGCGGGTTGTCGAGCACCACCTGCATCTTCTCGACCTCGGTGATCATGTGGTGCGAGAGGTAGCCGCGGTCGAAGGCCATGCCGTCGACCACGTCGAGCAGGGTCTCGACGGTCGTGCCGTAGTCGACATCGACGATGCCGTCGGCGCCGACCCGCTCCAGCGCCTCGGCGACCAGCCGGCCGGTGGCTTCGTCATTCGCCGCGACCATCGCCACCGCACGCAGCTCGTCGCCGCCGCGCAAGGGCGTCGCGGCACGCTGCAACGCCGTGATGGCTTCGGCCACCGCCAGCTCCAGCCCCTCGACCAGCTCGACCGGGTTCGCGCCTTTCGCGAGACAGGCCAGCCCTTCCTGCACCAAGGCATCGGCCAGCACCGTGGCGGTGGTGGTGCCGTCGCCGGCGACTTCGTTGGTCTGCTTCGAGACCTCGCGCAGCACCTGCGCGCCCATGTTCTCGAACGGGTCCTCCAGCTCGATCTCGGCGGCGATGCTGACGCCGTCGCGCGAGATGATCGGCGTGCCGATCGGCCGGTCGATGATCGCGTTCATCCCGCGCGGGCCGAGGGTGCCGCGCACCGCGCGCGCCAGCTTGGCGACGCCGCGGCCCAGCGCCTGGCGCGCCGCGTCGTCGTGCAACATGATGTTGGCCATGGTGTTCGTCTCCTTGTGTCGTGTATGTGATCAGTGCGCGCCGGCGGTGTGCGGTCGGCGCACGATGCGGATCGGTTGCGGCTGCGGCTGCGGCTGCGGCTGCGGCTGCGGCTGCGGCTCGGCCTCGCCGTAGCGCACCGCGAGCAGGCCGCGGCACAGCACGCCGTTGAACTCGGCATTGACGCAGACGCGCCGCAGCTCGCGCAAATGGCCCGGCAAGGCTTCGGCGGCGATGGCCCGCCCTTCGGTGTCGACGAAGGCGAGGCCGGCGTCACCCGCGTCGACGACGGCGCGGCGCGCCAGGTAGCGCGCGACCCGGCGCTCGCCCTCGGCATCGAGATCGAGTCGTCCCAAGCCCGCCACATCGAGCGCGACCAGATCGCCGGCTTCGGCACCCGCTTCGAGCAGATGCTCCAGCAGCGCCGCCTGCCGCCGCTGGAAGGCCTTCAGCAGGAAGGTGCGGCGCAGCCCCTCCAGATCACCCTCCGCCGCCGCGCCGAAGCTGGCCTCGAAGCCGGCCCCTTTGTCGACGCCCTGGTTGATCGCCTCGGCATACATGTGCTCGTGCAACTGCACCTTGACCGCGGTGACCCAGGGCAGCGCCCGCACCGCGCGCCGCATGTCGTCGGCCATCAGGAAGGCGAAGTTCGCGGCGCACCAGTAGGTCGGCAGGCGAAAGCCGATGCGCACCTCGCCCTCGGCCGAGCACTCGACCGCGGTGACGAAGCCGAGCTCGGTCACCGGCTCGTCCAGCTCCGGGTCCACCACGGCCGCGAGGGCGGCCTGCACCTCGGCCTCGCGACCCTGCTTCACGCGCTGCGCACTCATCGCCGTCTCAGGCCGCGACCGCGACCCGCTCCTTCGCGAGAAGACGCTTCTGCGCCGCGATGTCGATGCCGTAGAGCCGCGCCGCATTCAGCCCGAGAATCTTCTTCTTCGCCTCCAGGTCGAGCACCGCGCCGGTCTCCTTCGCGATGTCCTCCGGCAGCTCGAAGGCCATGAAGTCCTCGATCAGCCAGTCCGGCGTCCAGATGCCGTAGTCGCTGCCGTAGAGCAGCTTGTCCGGCCCCAGCCACATCAGCAGCTGCGAGATCACGTGCGCGAAGTACTTCGGCTTGTTGCGGATGAAGGGCAGCGCGACCGCCAGCCCGCCGTAGACGTTCGTCTCCTGCGTCGCGATCCAGCAGAAGTCGTCCAGCCGCGGCAGCCCGCAGTGTTCGACGATGAAGTTCAGCCCCTGGAAGTTGGTCGCGGCATGGTCGATGTCGGCCACGTCGAAGGCATCGCGATCCAGCGGCAGGATGGTCGGCCCCTTGTGCACATGGATGTTGCGGATGCCCAGCTTCTCGCAGCGCTCCAGGTACTTCTCGGCCCAGGGATCGGTCAGCTTGTAGCCGCGGCTCTCGCCCTTCCACTCCGCGGTGTAGAGCTTCACGCCCTTCAGCTGATGCGTCGCGGCCAGCTCCTCCAATGCCGCGAGTCCGGCCGCTTCATCGCGCGGATCGAAGGCGCCGTTGACGATGAAGCGGTTCGGATACTTGGCTTTCAGCACCGCGTTCTGCTCGGTGGTGTTGAAGCCGTTGACGTAGAACTCCTTCAGATAGGTCGGCTGGAAGATCGCCATGTCGTCGTAGCCGTCGACGAACAAGTCGCGATACAACTGCTCGGCGCCGTAGCAGTCGAACTTCTCGCGAGTCCACTGCTTCTCCTTCGGCTGCAGGAAGGTGTGATAGCCGTAGAAGCAGTTGATGAACTGCTCGCCATGCATGTTCTTCTGGTTGGCTTTGCTGCCGTCCCAGTTGTGGATGTGGCCGTCGATGACGAAGATCTCTTCGCCGCTGGAGGTGGTGAACATGATGCGTCGCTCCCTTATTCGAAGGCCATTGCCTCTTCCATGTTGCCGAACAGCACCACGGTGTCTTCGTCGACCATCACCATGCGGCCGTAGTGCGTGGAGGTGGAGATCTCGAAGATGTGCGGCGTCATCTCGCGGCCGAGCATCTCGGCGATCTCGTGCATCTTGAATTCGATGCGGCCCTCGCCGTCGATGCGGATCATCGCCGGCATGTAGGTCACGCGGATGCCGGGCTTGCTCTGCATCAGCTCGGCGATCGCGCGCGCTTCGACGCTGTCGTTCATCGTCACGCCGCACTGGTGCGAGATGGTTTCTGCGAACTCCAGGTCCTTGAAGGCCTTGAAGATGTTGTCGCTGGCTTTGGCTGACATGGTGGGTGTCCTCGGGTGATGGATTCAGCGGGTGATCGACTCGGGCAGGGAGAGGCCGAGCTGATTGGCGATGCCCTGCATGCGGTCGACCGCGGAAGCGAAGGCCGGGTCGAACTGCGCGACCTTGTTGTGCGGCAGCGACCAGATCGGCTGCAGATTCTTCGCGGCATGCACCGCCAGGTCGCCATAGGTCTTCAGCCAGCCGTTGAAGAGGCCGGTGTTGTGGGCCGAGTGCGCGCCGTCGCTGACCAGCAGGTGCAGCAGCTCGACGGTGTTCGCCAGGTTGCGCTGGTAGTCGCCCTCGGCGGAGGAAACGACGGTCGGCGTCAGGAAGTCGTTCTGCGCCGCCGCGACCTGCATGAAGAAGCCGCTGCGGAAGAGCTCGCCGACCAAGGGCTCGAACACGATGTTGACGGCGAAGTACTGCTCGAGGAAGTCGGTCGCGCCGCCGATGGTCTCGACCAGCTGGCGCGTCGGCTGCCAGATCGGATCCTGCAGCCACTGGGTCTTGCCGATCTCGGCATCGAAGCCGGGAATGTCGAGCCCGATGTCGCCCAGATACAGCGTCAGGTCCTGCGCGAAACGCAGCTTGTAAGAGGAGTTGGTCAAGATGGTGGTGTTGACCATCTGCGTGTAGCCGTAGCGCTGCGCATGCATCAGCGCGGTGCCGAGGCCGAACTCGGCATGCTTGTAGGCGCCGAGGTGTTTCTCCAGCACCTTGACCCAGGCCTTGTCGAAGCGGCTCGGTGCGCCGGAGCGGCGGGCGTTCTCGACCGCCTGCGAGATCATGCCGACGATGGTCGACTGGCGCTGGTAGTGGGTGCGCTCCCATTCTTCGTCGACCGAGCGGAACAGGTGCCAGTCGGTCGCGCGCGCCGCGGTCCAGTTCTCGGAGTAGGTCGGCGTGCCGTCGGCGAACGAGATGATCCAGTCCTGCAGCAGGTAGCGCTTCGGGTCCGGCTGCACGTCAACCGTCATGTCTTCGTAGTGCGTCGCCTTGCGGCCCTTGGGCGTGTAGTAGTTGTACTTGCGGCTGTCCCAGCCAGCGAACTTCGCCGAGCCGGCGGCGCCGGAGGGTTGAACCGTGGGTTCGATCGTTGCGGTAGTCATTCAGATGTCTCCTCGCGAGTGAGTCAATCAATGAACCAGTTCCGGCACAGCCGTGCTCGCCGGGGTGAACTTGTCGACATAGGTGTGATCGGGCGCGATGCCCAGGCGCTGCAGCACCGGCAGCAGCGCATCGACCATCGGCGGCGGCCCGCAGGTATAGGCATCGATCTCGCCGGGCAGCTTCTGCGCACGCAGGATGCGATCCACCGCCTCGTGCACGAAGCCGGTCTCGCCCTGCCATTCGTCTTCGGCGGTCGCCATCGAGAGCACCGGGATGAACTCGAAGTCGCGCAACTGCAACGCGACCTGCGCGAACTCGTCCAGCAAGAACAAGTCCTTTCGAGTGCGCGCGCCGTAGAAGAAGCGCACCGGCCGCTGCTCGCCGCTGGCGAGGTGGTCCTGCAGGATCGACCACAGCGGCGACATGCCCGAGCCGCCACCCACCAGCACCATCGGCCCTGGCCGTTCCTCGCGCCGGAAGCAGCTGCCGTACGGCCCCTTCAGGCTGACGGCAGTGCCAGGCGTCAGCGTCGTATCGATCAGCGACGAGAACGCACCCCCCGGATACTTGCGGATGATGAAGCGCAAGCTCGTCGGCGAACTCTGCGTGCTCGCCATCGAGTACGAGCGCGTGACGCCCTCGCCGGGCACGCTGAACTCGACGAACTGCCCGGCCCAGAACTTCATCGGCTGCTCGAGCTCGACTTCGAGCAGCCGCATGTCGTGCGTCAGCGGCGTCACCGCGCTCAGCACGCCATCGAAGCTCTTCACAGCGATCGAGCGGCGCAGCATGTCTTCGTCGTAGTTCAGCAATTCGACCGTCAGGTCGCTGAATGCGTAGGTGCGGCACAGCAGGATGTGGCCTGTGTCCTTCTCGTAGTCCGGCAGCGCGAAGGTGGAATAGCGCTCCACTTCCGCATCGCCTTCGACGAGCCGGCATTTGCAGCTGCTGCACTGCCCTTCGCGGCAGCCGTGCATCACCGCGATGCCCTGGCGGAAGGCGGCATCGAGCACCCATTCGCCTTCCTCGACTTCCATCTCGACACCGACCGGCTCGAAGCGAACCGTATGAACTTTCTTGTCCGACATGCTGCTCTCCGCCTCGATCAGATCGGGTTGATCTTGAAACCCGCGCGGTAGTCGGCGATGTGCTTCTCGCGCGCCTCGGGCGTCATCCCGCGCAGCAGCACCAGCGGGCTCTGGATCGTGTAGCCCTTGACGTGATCGAGCGTCCACATCTGCTTGTCGTCGAAGCGCAGATGCGGCTGCTGGATCAGCGTCTTGCCGTCCGGCCGCACGAAGCCGAGATCCTTGATCGTGTCGGCCAGGTCCCAGCCGTGATAACACTCCTCCCACTCGCGGCGCCCGCTGAAGCGGCCCATCGCCGGCGTCGCGCGGCCTTCGTATTCATCGGCGAAGGCAACCTTGTGCGTCCAGCGGCACAGCTCGGAGCAATAGGTGAAGAGCTTGCCGTCGACCTCGTCGACGACGAACTCCTCGCGGATCAGGCAGGGCACCATGCAGCTCCAGCAGCGATGCGGATAGACGTAGCCGCACTCCTGGTCGAACAGCATGTTGGTCTCGCCCGGCACGCTCTTTCTCGCATACCACTTCCAGTAGTCGCCGAACTCGGCGTACCAGCCCGGATACTTGTGCTCGAACCACTCGAAGTCCTTCTCGGTCTGGGCCTCGATGCGCCAGAAGTTCACCGGCCAGCCGACCGAGAAGAACTGCGCCACCTTGTGCACGTAGTTCTTCTTCACGAGGCGATCCCAGGCGGCGCCGATGTCGTCGTGATGGATCTTCACGCCGTACTTCTCCAGCGGCAGCAGGTAGGTGCGGTAGTAGTCTTCGTAGATCCAGCGGTGCCAGAGCTCGGCGTAGGACTCCTTGTTCTTGTTGCGATCGGTGGTGCCGTATTCGATGATCGTGCCGATCGCAGCGTCGACGATCGCGTGGTTCTGCCAGAAGGCGTAGCGGATGTCGCGCTCGAGCAGCAGGTGGTTGTCCGGGTCGTTGACCACCGACATCAAGAGCGAGTGGCCGTTCCCGATGTGGCGCGACTCGTCGGACTGCACCGAGAGGAAGACCGACGACAAGGCGTAGTCGCCGTTGCGCGCGGCTTCCGACGGCATCGCCACGAACAGCGTGTTGGTGAAGCCGGTCTCGGCCACCACCTGCAGGTAGATGTTCGCGGCGGTCAGCGCGTCGCCGGTCAGGAAGCCTTCGGCGAACTGGCGGCCGATGGTCGTCGCGTAGCACTTGCCGAACGCGGCTTCGGTGATGTCGAAGCCGGCCGGGTCGATATAGTTCTCCATGTACCACTTCTTCAGGTTCATCTGAATCGTGGAGTGGCGGAACTCGTCGACCATCTGCATCGTGAAGCCGGTGCGCAGTTCCTCGCCGGGGGCGAGCTTGGCGAGCATCGACATCGAGCGTGCGGCCGAGATCTCGGGGAAGGGAATGATCGCGAGGAAGAGCTTCATCCACTCGACCCAGCGCGGCTGGGTGTTGCGGAACATGTCGCCGCGCAGCGCCGCATCGAGCGCGCCGTAGACGCGGTTGTCCTTTTCTTCCTGCATCGGGAAGTAGGAGCGCAGCACCTGCTTCATCGGGTCGCGCGGGGCCTTGCCGATCCTGTAGTCGGTCGGGAAGGTCATCGCTTCCTGCACGTAGCTCGGCTGCCAGCCGAGATCGGCGATGCGGCGCGCCGCCTCGGCCACGCTGATCCCCTTTTGCGAGGTGATCTTGTTGAGGGTCAAACCTGCAGACATTGAAGGTCTCCTGTGGATGTCCGGTCGGACTGGTTGAGTCACGAGACTCGGGACTGTCGAGGGATTGCGCCCGGTCTCGTTCGGGCGTCGGCCCTGTCTTTCCTGTTGCGATTCGCGTGCCATTGCTCCAATTCCTGAGTCCCGTCGCATTTGCCTGGGAGAAGCGCAGAAGTCATCGAGTCCGGGATCGCGTTGTCGTCGTGTTCTGGGACGCCGATGCGCCGGTCTCGTCCGATCACGGGACACGGGCTTTCACGGGGTGATCGCCACCTTCAGCACGCCGTCGCGCTGGTTCGCGAACAGCTCGTAGGCGCCCTCGATCTGGTCGAGCCTGAAGCGATGCGTGACCAGCGGCTTCAGGTCCACGTCGCCCGAGGCCACCACGTTCAGCAGCCGCCGCATGCGCTCCTTGCCGCCCGGACACAGCGACGTGACGATCTTGTATTCGGCAAGGCCGGCGCCGAAGGCGCTCATCGGGATCTTCAGGTCCTCGGAGTACACGCCCAGGCTCGACAAGGTGCCGCCCGGCCGCAGCACGCGCAGCGCGTTCTCGAAGGTGCGCTGCGTGCCCAAGGCCTCGATCGCACAGTCGACGCCGCGCCCGTCGGTGAGCTTCAGGATCTCTTCCACCGGATCGGCGCGCTTGAAGTCGATCACGTGATCGGCGCCGAGCGTCTTCGCGACGCCGATGCGTGCCGCGACGGTGTCGACGCCGATCACGGTAGAGGCGCCCATCAGCTTGGCGCCGGCCACCGCGCACAGGCCGATCGGCCCGAGCGCGAACACCGCGACGACATCGCCGATGCGGATGTGGCCGCTCTCGGCGCCGGCAAAACCGGTGGACATGATGTCGGGGCACATCAGCACCTGCTCGTCGCTGAGCGCATCGGGGATAGTGCACAGGTTGGCCATCGCATCGGGCACCAGCACGTACTCGGCCTGCGCGCCGTCGATGGTGTTGCCGAAGCGCCATCCGCCGAGCGCCTTGAAGCCGTGTTTCGCGGTGCCGCCGTCCTGCGAATGCAAGCCGCACAGGCAGGCGTAGCTGTGGCCGCTGGGCGTGATCGCGCCGGCGATCACGCGCTCGCCTTCCCGGTAGCCGCTGACGGCGGAGCCGAGCTTTTCGATCACCCCCACCGGTTCGTGCCCGACCGTCAATCGCTTCGCGACCGGGTACTCGCCTTTCAGGATGTGCACGTCGGTGCCGCAGATCGTCGTGGTGGTGATGCGGATCAGCGCATCGGTGGGGCCGACCTCGGGGATCGGCTTGTCGTCGAGCACGATGCGGCCGGGTTCGACGAACACGGCGGCTTTCATCATCTTTCGGGCCATCGGGGTCTCCTTAGGGCGTGACGGGGGATGGGGTGTCGGACGCGGCGCGTGCACGGGCTTCGCCTTCGGCGATGAAGCGCGCGGCCAGCACCAGCGCGCCCATCGCGAAGTCCTTGCCGTGGGCGGCGCTCATCGCGTCCGCGATCTGCGCGAGTTGCTGGAAGAAGCGGTCCTTGCTGGCGGGGTCGTCGGGGGTCATGACAGCCCCTCGTCCGACGGGTACGTCGGCCGGCCTGTCGCGGGACGCGACAGGCGCTCGGGCCGTCCAAGCCGACGCAGGTCGGCTTGGAGCCGCGGCCCTCTCTCCCCCGGGGGGACTGAGTGCCGCGGCTCTGAGTCCGCCGGCGCGGACTCGGACGGCACGAAGGCCAGCCGCGTCTCGCGGCTGGCGCGGGCCGGCTTGGGAGCGGCCCGGCGCTCGGCCCGCGCTGAGGTTGAGACAGGGTGTTTCATGTCAGGGTCTCCTGGGAGGGGTGGGATGTCGCGCCGCGGCGCGAACGGAACAGCGCCTCGGGCAGGCCGAGCCAGCCGAACACGCCGTCCTGCGTGCCGAAGGCCAGCCGGCCGCCGTCGCCCGACCAGGCGAGCGCATTCACCGCGCCGCCGCCGGCGCCCTTGACGAAGAGGGCCTCGTCACGGCCCGGCTGACAGAGCAGCACGGCGCCGTTGTGATAGCCGGCGGCGATCAGCGACTGCCGCGGGTGGCAGCTGACGCAGCTCACCGGCGCCTTGCCGGCGAGGCCGCATTCGTTCGGCGGCGCGCTGCCCGAGAGCGGATCGAAGCGCCAGCACACCGGGCGCGGGCCGCCGCTGGTCGCGAGGTAGCGGCCGTCATGCGCGAACGACAGCGAGAGCGGCTGGCCGGGATAGCCGCCCAGTTCGATGTCGCCGCCATCGGCGATGCGCCAGCCGTGCAGCGCGTTCTCCTGCATCCCGGCGACGAGGTAGCGCCCGTCAGGGCTCCAGGCGAGCGCGCGGTGGTAGCCGGGCCAGGCGAGGCGCCGAGGTGCGGCGTGATCGGCCCAGAGCGTGACACCGCCGCTGTGCGCGATCGCGAGGCAGCGGCCGTCGGGGCTGAAGGCTAGCGCGGTCGCCGTCGCGGGCACATCGATGACCTCGCCGCGATCCGCACCGATGCGATGAACGCGCCGGCCGCCGGCATAGGCACGCGGACCGTGGGGGCTGCAGGCGATCGCGTTGAGCCACTCGCCGGGAACCTCGGCCAGCACCGAGGGCTCGCCGTCGCGCGGCACGAGCACCACGCGGCCGTCGTCGCCACCGGAGAGGAAGCCGCCTTGCGCATCGGCCGCGAGCGCGAGGCAAGTGCCGGGATGACAGGCGGCGCGCAGCGGGCGCGGCGCGGGCGAATCCGCGGGCAGCAGCGCCACGCCGCCGCCCGGCCGGGCTTCGACCCGCGGGCCCTTCGGCCAGTGCGTGTCGACGATCGCCAGATGCCCGCCGCCGAGTGCGAAGGCGGCGGTGCCATCGTCATGCGACCAGGCCAGCGCGACCACCGGCTCGGCGAAGCTCCAGCAGGCACCGAGCATGTCGAGCAGCGGCGCGGAGGTCATGACGCGCTCGTCTCGCAGACGTCGGCGAGGCAGTGCGTCAGCTCCTCGCGCAACTCATCGGCATCCAGCCCGCGGCCGATGAAGACCAGCCGCGAAGCCTTCGATTCGCTTGGGGCCCAGTGCCGGTCGAGACCGCTGTCGACCGTCATGTGCACCGCCTGGAAGACGAAGCGCCGGGGCTCGCCGTCGAACGCGACGATGCCCTTGGCGCGCAGCAGGTCGGCACCGCGCTCGACCACCAGCCGCTGCAGCCACGGCAGGAAGCGGCTGCGTTCCAGCGGCCGCTCGAAGCTCAGCGAGACGCTGGCGATGCCGCTGGCGTGCCGCCCGGCGTCCAACGGCACATAGACGTGCGGCGCACGCCCGACCCGCGCGGCGCCGAGGCGCGGCACCGGCACGCGCAGCCGCGCGATGTCGAAGGCACCGCGATCCAGCAGGCGATCGAGCGGGATATCGCCGCGCACCGCGCGTACCAGTTCGGCCGTCGGGTTCAGGCCGAGCACCGCGCGCTCGGCTTCCGCCAGCGTGTCGGCATGCGCGAGGTCGGCCTTGTTCAGCAGCACCAGGTCGGCTTGCGCGATCTGCCCGGCGGCTTCCGGCATTTCGCGCAATTGCGCCGCCAGGTGCCGCGCATCGGCTACGCAGATCACGCTGTCCAGCCGCGTGTGCTGGCGCAGCAGGTCGTCGAAGAAGAAGGTCTGCACCACCGGCGCCGGGTCGGCCAGGCCGGTGGTCTCGATCAGGATGCCGTCGAAGCCTCCGGGGCGCCGCACCAGGTTGCCGGCCACGCGCACCAGGTCGCCGCGCAGCTTGCAGCAGACGCAGCCATTGTTCAGTTCGTAGACTTCTTCGTTGGCGCCGACGACCAGCGCGCCGTCGATGCCGAGCTCGCCGTACTCGTTGACGATCACCGCATAACGCCGCCCTTCGGCGCCACGCAGCAGACGGTTCAGCAGGGTGGTCTTGCCCGCGCCGAGAAAACCCGTCAGCACGGTCACCGGAATCAGAGCCATTGCCATCACCTCGTTCGAGCTTCGCGCGCCGCGGGGGCGCAAGGCTCAGCCTGCCGACCAGGCAGCGGCGGAGCGGGATCGGGTCGGAATCGGCGCTGCGCAGCGCCGCCGTCAGCGCATCAGGGGATCAGCACGGCGCGACCCTTGATCTTTCCGTGGTGCAGGTCGAGCAAGGCCTGGTTCGCATCCTTCAGCCGGTACTCGCGCGTCGCCAGATGCACCAGGCCGCGGTCGGCCAGCGCCATCAGCTCGACCAGCTCCGGCCAGGTGCCGACGAGGTTGCCGACGATGCTCTTTTCGCTGGTGATCATGTCGATTGCCGGGATCTCGATCTTGCCGCCGTAGCCGACGATGTAGTAGCTGCCGGCGGCGCGCGTCATCGCCAGCCCGAGCGCGATCGCATTGCCTTCGCCGACGAAGTCGATCACCGCCTCGGCGCCCTTGCCGCCGGTGAGTTCGAGCACGCGCTCCAGCTCATGGCCATCGGCCTTCACCAGGTGGTGCGCGCCGCATTCCTTGGCGAGTTGCAGGGCGGTGTCGGAGCGGTCGACGATGATGATCTCGGCCGCGCACAGCGCCGCCAGCACCTGGATGCCGATGTGGCCCAGGCCGCCGGCGCCGATCACCACCGCGTATTCGCCCGGCAGCAGATGGCGCGAGGCCTTCTTCGCGGCGCGGTAGGCGGTGAGGCCGGCATCGGTGTAGGGCGCCACGTCCTTCGGCGCCAGCGTCTTCGGCAGCTTGATCAGCGAGCGCTGGCCGGTGCGCAGGTACTCGGCATAGCCGCCGTTGGCATTGATGCCGGGAAAGCGGCTCTCCTCGGCCTGCATGTCCTGCCCGCGGCGGCAGGCGAGGCAGTGGCCGCTGGTGACGAGCGGATGGCAGATCACCGCATCGCCGACCTTCACGCCGCTCACCGCCGAACCGACGGCCTCGACCCAGCCGGCGTTTTCATGCCCCATGATGTACGGCAGCTCGACCTCGACCTTGCTGCGCCAGATGCCTTCGACCACGTGCAGGTCGGTACGGCAGACGCCCGCGCCGCCGATGCGCACGATCACGTCGGTCGGGCTCTCGATCGTCGGGTCGGGCACGTCTTCGTAGCGCACGAACTCGTTGCTGCTGAGGGTCTCGTCGTACTGGTGCAGCACTGCGGCTTTCATCGGTCGTCTCCTGGGCGATGTGTTGCCGCCGCTTTCGCAACCGCTGTGCCATTGCGCAGCGCTCTTGGCGAGGCCCGCTCAAACCCTTGATGCGCCTGAGGAATTCGCTCGCTGCTGCGGTTTACCCGGGCCCTGGTGAGGACCCGCGGTGTCGCAGGATCGGACGCACCGCATGCCGAGTGCGAGCCGTGCGGCGTCGCGATTCGCTACAGCGTTTTCCCGCGCCTGGAAGGCCTAGAACGCGCCCTGCAGCGACAGGTACCAGCCGCGCTGGCGCGGCTTGTTCGCGATGTTGCCGAGGTCGACGAAGCCGCCGGTCAGGCTGACGTGCGGGCTCGCGAACCAGGCGACGAAGACGTCCGATGCCGCTTGCTCCTTGAAGACGCTCAGGTTGTCCGGCTTGTCGCGCCATTCGATGCCGATGGCGAGGTCGTCGCGCGGCAGCACCGCCAGCGAGCCCTCGGCCTTGATGCGGCGCGTGCCGCCCTGGTCGCCGCCGAAGCCGAGCAGGCCGAACTGGTTCGCACGCGTCGCGCGGGCGGTCAGGTTGGCGAGCAGGTTGTAGCCGCCCGCGCCGCCAAGCCAGAGCTTGGTCGCGCTGGCGTAGACATCGGTGTCGCTGCCGTGCCGGGCGCCGAGCGCGGTCGGCACCGTCATGTCGCGGTTGTGCTTGTACTGCAGGCCGATCGCGACCTGCGGCCAGGGCAGGTCCTGGTCCTGCACCACGTCGCCCCAGACGCGCCACTTGAGGCCGGCCACGTCCATGCCGATCGACTGGCCGGGCACGGTGTCGGACAGGCCGAAGCGCCAGTCCGCAATCGAGAGTTCGACGGTGTCGTAGAAGCCGACCGCAGCGCCGACGGTGCGCAGGCTGAAATCGCCGCCCGAGCGCCAGCCGGTCGCGTAGGCCGTGGCGCCGATCTGGTCGCGGCTGCCCGGGCCGGCGATCAGCGCCCAGGGAGTGAGGCCGCCGCCGGCCGCGCCTTCGGCCTCGGTCACGCCCCAGGTCGCGAGCAGCCGGTCGCCGGCCTGCGCGGCGAACGAGGCGCCGGCCAGCGCCGCGGCCAGGGCCGGCCGCCGCCAGCGGCGCAGCGCGGCCGCGCGGGCGACCGTGGCGTGAAAACGTGTGCGAGGCGATGTCATTGTTCGGAGGTCCTGCGTGCTCAAGCTGAGGGGCTGAAGGTCGATAACCGCGATGAGGCTGTCGGAGACCCCTGTCTATCGGCAACCCGAGTCACCGATTGAGGCGCATCGCACGCACCGCCGTCAGGAACCCCCTCATGCCCCGCAAAGCCCCGAATTCATTGGCTTGGCGCCCCTCTCGCCGCGCCATGACCGCGCTCGCCGCGACATGCGCGCTGGTCGCCTGCGCGACCGCGCCGCGCGAGCCCGAGACCCTGTATCAGCGGCTCGGCGGCGCGCCGCGCGTGCAGCTCGTCGTCGATCGCACGCTGGACCGCACTTCGACCGATCCGCGCACCCGGCGCAGCTTCGACGGCATCAAGATCGCCGCGATCAAGGAGAGCCTCGCGCAGCAGATCTGCTCGATCTCCGGCGGCGGCTGCCACTACGAGGGCGAGACCATGAAAAACGCCCATCACGATTCGAGGATCGCCGCCTCCGAGTTCGACGCGATGGTGACGATCCTGCGCGAGGAACTGGACCGCGCCGGCGTCGACGCCGCCGCGAAGAACGACCTGCTGCGCCTGCTCGCGCCGATGAAGCGCGACGTGATCGACGGGGGTATCCATGCCCGGGGCGTCTGACACGCGGCGACTTCGCGCACTGCTCGTCGCCGCGCTGGCCGTGGCCGGCACGATCACGGCGCAGGCCGCGCCGCTGACCGTCACGGTCAGCGACGACAGCGGCAAGCCGCTGGCCGATGCGGTGGTCGCGGTGCTCGTCAAGGGCGCCCACACCATGGCCGCTCCCGGCGCGAGCGCGCAGATCTCGCAGAAGGACCGGCAGTTCCATGCGCAGATCACCGCGATCCAGACCGGCACGCCGGTGCTGTTCCCGAACTTCGACACGGTGCGCCACCACGTCTATTCATTCTCACCGGTCCAGAAGTTCGAGCTGAAGCTCTACGCCGGCACGCCGGCCGCGCCGGTCGTGTTCGACAAGCCCGGCGTGGCCGTGCTCGGCTGCAACATCCACGACCGGATGAATGCCTGGGTGGTCGTCGTCGACACGCCGGTCTTCGCGAAGACCGATGCCGCCGGCCATGCGACGCTCGACGTGCCGCCCGGCGAGCATCTGCTGAGCAGCTGGCATGCCCGTTTGCCCGATCCGATGGTCTTCATCGACCAGCCGCTGAAGATGGGCAGCGCCGCGATGCCCGTCGGCGTGACGCTGGCGCTCGCGCCGCCGACCTGAAGGCATGACCCGAATATTGCAACGCCTGCTCGACCCGCTCGCGAGACGGCTCGAGCTGCGCATCGTCGCGCTCTTCCTCGGCTTGCTGCTGATGGTGCAGCTGGCGAGCTTCGTCGCGATCCGCCACAGCATCGACGAAAACGCGCGCACGCAGATCGCCACCGAACTGCGCACTGGCGAGAACGTGCTGCGCCGCCTGCTCTCGCAGAACGCGCAGAACCTGACCGAAGCGGCGCGCCTGCTGGCGCAGGACTTCGGCTTTCGCTCGGCGATCGCCGGCGGCGACCAGCTGACCCTGGTCGACGCGCTGGAGAACCAGGCGGCGCGCATCGGCGCCAGCGCCGCGCTGTTCACCGATGCGCGGCGCCGGCTCGTCGCGTCGACCCTGTCGGATCCGAAGCCGGTGCTCTCGCTGGTGCAGGCGGAGGCCTCGGGCTCGGCAGCGAACCTGCACGACACGCCGGTGCGCGTGCTCGACGGCCAGCCGTTCCAGCTCGTCACCGTACCGGTCAAGGCGCCGCAATTGATCGGGCATGTCTCGATGGGTTTCCCGCTCAGTGCCGACCTGCCGCGCGACATGGAGGACCTGTCGTCGCTGAAGATGGCCCTGATCGCCCGCGCCCCCGGCGGCCCGTGGAAGGTGCTGCCGATCGGCGCCCGCGCCGACGAGTTGCAGTCCCTCGCCACCGAACTGCACAGCGCGAGCGTCTCGCAGAACGTGAGCCTCGCCGGCGAAAACGACAGCGTGCGCATCGTCCGCCTGGGCGGCGACGCGACGCATGAAATCGCCGCGGCTCTGCTGCGCTCGATCGACCAGGCGGTGGCGCCGTACCGCCAGCTGCAGCTGACCCTGCTGGTGATCACCTTGATCGGCGTGGTGGTGTTCGGCATCGGCAGCTTCGTCACCGCGCGCAGCATCACGCGGCCGATCAAGGCCTTGTCGCAGAGCGCAGAGCGGCTCGGCGCCGGCGACTATTCGACACCGATGCAGGTGAACTCGCGCGACGAAGTGCACGAGCTCGCCCGCTCCTTCGAATCGATGCGCACCGGCATGCAGCAGCGCGAGGCGCAGATCCTGCGGCTGGCGTACTGGGATTCGCTGACCGGCCTGCCGAATCGCGCGCAGTTCATCGACCTGCTGAAGGCGCGCATCGAGCGCGCACGCAGCGGCGGCGAGCCCTGCTCGGTGCTGATGCTGGACCTGGACCGCTTCAAGCACGTCAACGACGTGCTCGGCCATGCCTTCGGCGACCGCCTGCTGTGCCAGATCGCGCAGCGCCTGAACGACGGCGTGCTGCGCGAGCAGGACGTGGTCGCGCGCCTCGGCGGCGACGAGTTCGCGGTGTGCCTGCCGCAGGCCGACGACGAGACCGCCGGCATGATCGCGCAGCGCCTGCGCCGCTCGCTGGAGCAGCCGGTGATGCTCGACGACCATGCGGTCGACGTCAGCGCCGGCGTCGGCATCGCGACCTTTCCGGCGCACGGCGGCGATGCCGAGGTGCTGCTCGGCCGCGCCGAGATGGCGATGTATGCGGCCAAGTCGAACCAGTCCGGCGTGATGCACTACGACAGCGGCCTCGACTCCAGCAGCCAGGAGTCGCTCTCGCTGCTGAGCGAGTTGCGCCAGGCGGTGGACCACGATCAGCTGCGCCTCTACCTGCAGCCGAAGATCGCGCTCTGCAGCGGCCTGGTGCTCGGCGCCGAGGCGCTGGTGCGCTGGCAGCACCCGACACGCGGCCTGGTGCCGCCGATGCGCTTCATCCCGTTTGCCGAGCAGACCGGCTTCATCCGCGTGCTCACCGGCTGGATGATCGAGCGCTGCTCGGCACGCTATCGCCATCTGCAAGGCCAGGGGCTGGAGCTGAAGTTCTCGATCAACCTCTCGACCCGCGACCTGCTCGACCAGGACCTGCCGGCCAAGCTCGAGAAGATGCTGACGCACGGCGGCGTGGACCCGAAGGCGCTGTGCCTCGAGATCACCGAGAGCGCGATCATGGACGACCCGCAGCGCGCGCTGCAGACCCTGCAGCGCCTGCACGGCATGGGGCTGCGCCTGTCGATCGACGACTTCGGCACCGGCTATTCATCGCTCGCCTACCTGAAGCGGCTGCCGCTGCACGAGCTGAAGATCGACCAGAGCTTCGTCAAGGCGATGGAGCATGACCGCGCCGACCTGAAGATCGTGCGCTCGACGATCGACCTGGCGCACAACCTCGGGCTGTCGGTCGTCGCCGAAGGGGTCGAGAACGCGCAGACCTGGGCGCTGCTGCAGGCCCTGCATTGCGACGAGGCGCAGGGCTACTACATGGCCAGGCCGATGCCGGAGGATCAGTTCGCCGGCTGGGTCGACGGGTGGGCTTCGCCGCATGAGCGGCTGCGCACCGAGTTCGCGGAGCTGGTGGTCTGACGGCTCGCGAAGGGTCCGCTCCTTCGGGCAGCGGGCGGAAGCTTCAATAGCCGCGCGCGCGGTCGACCAGGTTCGCGAGCGGCCGGCCTTCGCGCAAGGCCCTGACGTTGGCCGCGGCCACCGCGGCCGCGCTGCGCACATCGGTCTCCGCGGCCGCATGCGGCAGCACCGTGACCCGCGGATGCGACCAGAAGGCATGCTCCGGCGGCAAGGGCTCGGTCGCGAACACATCGAGCACCGCGTGCCCGACCTGTCCGGCCTCCAGCGCAGCCAGCAGATCGGCCTCGACCACGTGCGCGCCGCGGGCGAAGTTGATGAAGCCCGCGCCGCGGCGCAGGCGAGACAGCATCGCGGCGTCGAAGAAACCGCGCGTCGCCGGCGTCAACGGCAGCAGGTTGACGAGCACGTCGGCCGCGCCCAGCAGCGGCGCGAGCGCCGCCTCGCCGGCATGGCAATCGATGCCGTCGAGCTGCGCCAGGCGCGTGCTCCAGCCGCTCACGCGATAGCCGGCGCCGAGCAGCGTGCGCGCCACGGTCGCGCCCATCTGGCCGAGGCCGAGCACCAGCACGCGGACCTCGTCGGCGCGCCGCTGCGGCAGTTGCTGCCACCGGTGTTCGCGCTGCTGCCGCGCATAGGCGAAATGATCGCGATGCAGGCTCAGCACCGCCCACAGCGCGGTCTCGGCCATCGCCCGGTTCATCGCCGGATCGACCATGCGCGCGACCGGCACGCCGGCCGGCAGACTCGGATCGTCCAACAGCCGGTCGACGCCGGCCCACAGGGATTGGATCAGGCGCAGATCGCCCAGGCCGGCCAGGCAGCCCGCGGGCGGATTGGCGACGACCGCGACATCGATGCGCGCGCCTGACGCGGTGTCATGCAAGTCGACGAAGGTCTCGCCCGGAAGTTCCTGCGTCAAGGCCTCGCGCCAGGCGAGCTGATCCGCCGGGGCCAGCGTGGTGGCGAGCAACACGGCCATGGCAAGGGTTCGCCGTCTCAGTGCGCAGCGGCGCGCTCGATCAACGCCGCCAGCGCACGTGCCACCGTCTGCCCGCGCACCGCCGCGCGGTCGCCGTCAAGCTGCAGGCGCTCGGCTCGAATCTGCACGGTCTCCTCGGGCCGCCAGCGCCACGCGACTGCCAGCCACACCAGCCCCACCGGCTTGGCGGCCGTGCCGCCGCCCGGCCCGGCGACGCCGGTGACCGCCACCGCGAGCTCGACCTTCGCCTGCCGCAGCGCGCCCTCGGCCATCGCGCGCGCGACCGGTTCGCTGACCGCGCCGTGTTGCGCGATCAAACCCGCATCGACGCCGATCTCCTCGCTCTTCGCCGCGTTCGAATAGGTCACGTAGCCGCGCTCGAACCAGTCGCTCGAACCGGCGAGCGACGTGCACGCCGCGGCAATCAGCCCGCCGGTGCAGGATTCGGCGGCGGCCAGCCGCGCGCCGCGGGCGAGCAGCGCCTGTGCCAGTTCGCGCACCGCCGGTTCGAGCGCCGTGAGGTCATGCAAGGCATCCATCGGTTCCTCCGGGGTTCAGTGGAAGGCGTGCCATACCGAGATCACCAGCAAGGCGCACAAGGCCGCCACGAGATCGTCGAAGATGATGCCGAAGCCCTGGCGCCAGCCGGGCCGCGGGCGCGAGCCGTCGGCGGCGCGGGCGCGCAGCTTGAAGCGGCTGTCGGCCCAGGCCACCGGCCCGGGCTTGACGGCGTCGAAAAAGCGGAAGAGCACGAAGGCGATCAGCTGGCCGATGAAGCCTGCCGGCATCACCAGCCAGAGGATCAGCCAGAAGCCCAGCACCTCGTCCCAGACGACCGCGCCCGGATCGGCCACGCCGAGATGGCGCGCCGTCACGGTGCAGGCCCACCAGCCGACGACGAAGCCCACGAGCAGCAGCCAGCCCCATTGCGATGGGCTGAGCCAGCGGTCGAAGACGAGGAACGCGGCCCAGGCCCACAGCGTGCCGACGGTGCCGGGCGCCTTCGGCGAACAGCCGCTGCCGAAGCCGAGCGCGATCACATGCGCCGGATGCGACAGCATGAAGCGCCAGCCCGGATGACGCGCGGTCACCACGGGTGGCATCAAGGCCGGCGGGCTATCGTTCATGTGCGGAAGTGGTCGAAGGCGGCATAGTGCGCGTCGATCGCTGCCCCCTGCGCATCGACCAGGCGCAGCCCGGGTTCGGCCTCGATGCGCCCGATGCGCGTGACCGCGACACCGGCCGCGCCTGATGCAGCCGCCACCGCATCGCGGCGTGACGGCGGCGCACTGAACAGCAACTCGTAGTCGTCACCGCCGGCGAGCCCGAACTCGCGCCGCAAGGCCACCGGCAGCTCGGCCAGCACCTCGCTGCGCGGCAAGGCATCGGCTTCGAGCCGCGCGCCGACCTTCGATGCGCGCAGCACATGCGACAGGTCGCCGAGCAGGCCATCAGAGACGTCGATCGCGCTCGTCGCGACGCCGCGCAGCGCCTGCCCGAGCGCAACCCGCGGCTGCGGCTGCTCCATTCGCAGGCGCACCGCCTCGAAGGCCGCGCCGGCCAGCGTCTGCGTGCCGCGGAACACCTCCAGCGCCAGACGCGCATCGCCGGTCTCGCCGCTGACGTAGAGATCGTCGCCCGGCTTTGCACCGGAGCGCAGCAGGGCCTGGCCGGCCGGCACCTCGCCGAACACCGTGATGCAGATGTTCAGCGGGCCGGCCGTCGTGTCACCGCCGATCAGCTCGCAGTCATGCGCCTCGGCAAGCGAGCGCAGGCCGCGCGAGAAGCCGGCGAGGAACACTTCGTCGACCTTCGGCATCGCCAGCGCCAGGCTGAACGCCAGCGGCCGGGCGCCGCAGGCCGCGAGATCCGACAGATTCACCGCCAGCGCCTTGTGGCCGAGCCGCTGCGGCTCGACGGTCGACAGGAAGTGGCGGCCTTCGACCAGCATGTCGGTCGAGATCGCGAGCTGCATGCCGGGCGCGGGCGCGAGCAAGGCGCAATCGTCGCCATTGCCCAGCGCCGCACGGCGCGAGGGCCAGGCGAAATAGGTCGTGATCAGGTCGAATTCACCCAGGGGCATGAGGCCTCCAGCGCCACGGCGCCGCGTTCGTGAGCCGCGGATTATCCGGGCGGCAGCTGGCGCAGCAGGTTCGCCAGCTCGACCGCCGACTTGACCTCCATCTTCTCGAACACGCGGGAGCGATGCACTTCGACCGTGCGCACGCTGATGTCGAGCGCGTCGGCGATCAGCTTGTTCGGCCGGCCGGCGACGACGAGGCGCATCACCTCCTGCTCGCGCTCGGTCAGATCCGCCAGCCGCCGCTGCAGCGCCTGGCCCTGGCGCCGGCGCGTCAATGCCGCGCTGCTGACCTCCAGCGCGCGCTCGATGCGATCGACCAGGCTGTTGTCGGAGAAGGGTTTCTCGACGAAATCGAAGGCGCCTCGCTTGACCGTCGCGACCGCGGTCGGCACATCGCCATGGCCGGTCAGGAAGATCACCGGCAAGCCCTCGAGCAGGCCGCGTTCGCTCAGCCGGTCGAACAGGGTGAGCCCGCTCATGCCGGGCATGCGCATGTCGAGCAGCAGGCATGACGGCGCGCTCGGCCAGCGGCCTTGCGCCACCTGCGGGTTGGCATCGAGCATCGCCTCGAAAGCTTCGCCGCTGGCATGCCCTTCCGACAGCAGCCGGCGCGTGCGCAGCAGCCAGGCGAGCGCGTCGCGCACGACCTGCTCGTCGTCGACAAGATAGACCATCGGCATGCCCAGTGGTTCGAACGAAGCCTGCGTCATCATCCAGCGTCCTGAGGTGCGGTGGCCGCAGTATCCGCGCTCTGCGGCGGCGGGCGACGCGGCTGCTCCGCCGGCAGGGTGAAACTGAACTCGGCGCCGATGATCCGGCCGTCGGCGCCCTGGCGATTCTGGTGGTCGAGCGCGCCGCCGTGCTGCTCGATCACGGTGCGGCAGAGGCTCAGGCCCAGCCCCATGCCTTCGGCGCGCGTGGTGAAGAACGGCGTGAAGAGGCGCTGCGCGACTTCCGCCGGCACGCCGCCGCCGTGGTCGATCACGCTGATGCGCACCCAGCGCGCCTGCACCGTGCGCACGCGCAGCAGCAGCACCCGGTCGGCGAGCGGCGTTTCCGATTCCATCGACTGAATGCCGTTGCGCGTCAGGTTCAGCAGCACCTGCTCGACCATCGTGCGGTCGCAGACCACGCGCGGCGCCGGGCTCGGCACATCGAGTTCGATGCGCGTGCCGCTTTTCCTCGCCTGCAGGCGCGCCAGCGGCAGCACGCCATCGAACAGCAGGTCGACGCCGATCGGATCGCGCGCCTGCTCGCGCCGCCGCGCGAAGCCGTGCACGCTCTTGATGATGCGGCCGGCGCGCTCGGCCTGCTCGGCGATGTGCTGCGTCGCGTGGCGCAGCATCGACAGCATCTCGGCATCGGCCACCGGCGCATCCAGCAGGTTCAGCGAGCCGCTGGCGTAGCTCGCGATCGCGGCGAGCGGCTGGTTCAGCTCGTGGCTCAGCAGCGAGGCCATCTCGCCGACCGTCGCGAGCCGCGCGGTCGCCTGCAGCCGCTCCTGCTGCTGGCGCGACAGCTCCTCGACCTTGCGCTGCGCGCTGACGTCGAGCACCGCGCTCATCCAGCCGGTATGGCGGCCGGCGCGATCGACCAGCGGCGCCTCGAAGATCACCACCGGGAAGCGCTCGCCGTTGCGGCGCACGAAGGTGGTCTCGAAGCCGGTGCGCGCCTCGCCGTCCGGCAGCCAGCCGCTCTGGCGCAGCTGCTGGCGCTTGGCGTATTCGTCGGCCTGCTCGGGTGGCCAGTACGGCGGCGTGCGCTGGTCCATCAGCTCGACCGCGTCGAAGCCGACCATCGCGCAGAAGGCCGGGTTGACGTAGCTGATGCGCCCCTCGAGATCGCGCGCGCGCAGCCCGGTCGTCACCGAGTCTTCCATCGCCTTGCGGAAGGCGAGCGATTCGGCCAGGGTCGCCTCGGCACGCGCGCGCCGCCGCACGTCGTGCGCCAGCACCACCACCAGCGCGAACAAGGCGATCGACAGGCCCAGCACCAATGCGGTCGCGAGATTGGGAATCAGGTGTGGGCTGCCGGCGGCGCTGTCGGCGCGCAGCTGCAGCGGCGGCCCGGGCAGATCCACCAGGCGCTGCGCGACGAAGATGCCGATGCCGCGCGGCACGCCGCCGCGCGCCAGGCGGGTGCCGTCGCTTTCGACGAAGCTCAGCTCGTGCGAACGCCGGATGTCGGTCGAGACCACGTCGTCGAGCAGGCTGCCGAGCGCGAAGCTTGCGGCGGCGAAGCCGGCCACGCCGCTCGGGCGCAGCTCGGGCACGCACAGGTCCATCACCTCGAGGCCGCGCCCGCCGTTCTGCGGCACGAAGTAGCTGCGCGACCAGGCCGGCGCACCGAGCCGCTGCGCCGTGGTGCAGGCGAGCTCGGTTTCGACGTCGAGCGTGGCACGCGGCATCACGCTGAAGAGCGGCACGCGAAACGGCGTGTCGACCGCATCGCTGACGAGCGCGGTGCTGCTGCGCCGTTCCAGCCGCAGCAGCGAGGGGTGGCTGCGCAGCAGCTCGTTCGCGTCGGCATGCCAGCGCTCGGGCGAGGGCGCGTTCCACATCAGCGCCTGCAGGTTCTGCGTCTCGCGCGCCAGCATCTGGCGCACTTCGATCGCGGCGCTGTTCGCGGCCTCCTCGGTCAATTCCTGGGCGCGGTTCGCCTCGTACTTGACGGTCAGGCCGACGAGCAGGCCCTGCGCGACCAGCAGCAGCACGAGCAGCGCGCCCCACAGCACCGGCCGGCGCCAGCGCCGGGGCTCGGCTTCGGTGGGAAGGGCGTGGGCAGCGGGCATGAGCGCCCCAGTATGGCGATGCGCCGGCGACATCGCGCTACGCAGTTCCTCGCATGCGCTGCGCGACGCCACTCCTACAATCTGCCTCCCTGCGACCCAGCAGGTCAACAAGAGCGCCCGCTCGCGGGCCGGAACGCGGAGACAGCCATGTCGACCCAGGAAGACAAACACGCCGAATTGCGCCGCGCCGCGCTCGAATACCACGAGTTCCCGACCCCCGGGAAAATCGCGATCGCGGCCACCAAGCAGATGATCAACCAGCGCGACCTGGCGCTGGCCTATTCGCCCGGCGTCGCCGCGGCCTGCGAGGAAATCGTCGCCGACCCGTCGACCGCGTTCCGCTATACATCGCGCGGCAACCTCGTCGCCGTCGTGACCAACGGCACCGCGGTGCTCGGCCTGGGCGACATCGGCCCGCTCGCCTCCAAGCCGGTGATGGAGGGCAAGGGCGTGCTCTTCAAGAAGTTCGCCGGCATCGACGTCTTCGATATCGAGATCAACGAGAAGGACCCGGCGAAGCTGGTCGAGGTCATCGCCGCGCTCGAGCCGACCTTCGGCGGCATCAACCTGGAGGACATCAAGGCACCGGACTGCTTCTTCGTCGAGCGTGCGTTGCGCGAACGCATGAAGATCCCGGTCTTCCACGACGACCAGCACGGCACGGCGATCGTCGTCGGCGCCGGGGTGCTGAACGGCCTGAAGGTCGTCGGCAAGGCGATCGACAAGGTCAAGCTGGTCGTCTCCGGCGCGGGCGCCGCCGCCCTCGCCTGCCTCGGCCTGCTGGTCAAGCTCGGCCTGCCGCGCGAGAACATCTGGGTCACCGACCTCGCCGGCGTGGTGTGGAAAGGCCGCACCGAGCTGATGGACCCGGACAAGGCGGTGTTCGCGCAGGAAACGACGCTGCGCACCCTGGGCGAAGTCATCTCCGATGCCGACATCTTCCTCGGCCTCTCCGCCGCCGGCGTGCTGAAGCCGGCGATGGTCGCGAAGATGGCCGCGAAGCCGCTGATCTTCGCGCTGGCGAACCCGAATCCGGAGATTTCGCCCGAAGAGGTGAAGACGGTGCGCGACGACGCGATCATGGCCACCGGCCGCACCGATTACCCGAACCAGGTCAACAACGTCCTCTGCTTCCCGTACATCTTCCGCGGCGCGCTCGATTCGGGCGCGACGACGATCACGATCGAGATGGAGATCGCCGCGGTGCACGCGATCGCCGAGCTGGCGCAGGCCGAGCAGAGCGAGGTCGTCGCGGCCGCCTATGCCGGCGCGACCTTGAGCTTCGGCCCGGAATACCTGATCCCGAAGCCCTTCGATCCGCGGCTGATGATGAAGATCGCGCCCGCGGTGGCGCAGGCGGCGGTCGATTCCGGCGTCGCCGCCCGGCCGATCCAGGACATGGCCGCCTACAAGGAAAAGCTGCAGACCTTCGTCTACGCCTCGGGCACGACGATGCGGCCGATCTTCGCGCTCGCCAAGGGCGCGAAGAACAAGCGCGTGGCCTATGCCGAGGGCGAGGAGGAGCGTGTGCTGCGCGCCTGCCAGGTGGTCGTCGACGAAGGCGTGGCGCGCCCGACCCTGATCGGCCGCCCGGACGTGATCGCCGCGCGCATCGAGAAGTTCGGGCTGCGCCTGGCCGCCGGCCGCGACTACGACCTGGTCAACACCGAACACGACCACCGTTTCCGCGACTACTGGCAGACCTACCACGCGATGACCGATCGCAAGGGCGTCACCGCGCAGCACGCGAAGATCGAGATGCGCCGCCGGCTGACCTTGATCGGCGCGATGCTGCTGTCCAAGGGCGAGGTCGACGGCATGCTCTGCGGCACCTGGGGCACGACCTCGATCCATCTGCATTACATCGACCAGGTCATCGGCCGGCGCGAGGGCGTCAACACCTATGCCTGCATGAACAGCCTGATCCTGCCGGGGCGCCAGGTGATGCTGGTCGACACGCACGTCAACTATGACCCGACGGCCGAGCAGCTGGCCGAGATCACCACCCTGGCGGCCGAGGAAATGCAGCGCTTCGGCCTGCGCCCGAAAGCCGCGTTGCTGAGCCACTCGAACTTCGGCTCGAGCAACCAGCCGTCGGCAGTGAAGATGCGCGACGCGCTGGCGATCCTGCAGCAGCGCGCGCCCTGGCTCGAGGTCGACGGCGAGATGCACGGCGACACCGCACTGGACAGCGCCTATCGCACCCAATTGATGCCCCGCAGCGCGCTGACGGGCGAAGCCAACCTGCTGGTGATGCCGAACATCGACGCCGCGAACATCGCCTACAACCTGCTGAAAACCGCCGCCGGCGGCGGCATCGCGATCGGGCCGGTTTTGCTCGGCGCGGCAAAACCGGTACACATCCTGACGCCTTCGGCGACTGTGCGACGGATCGTCAACATGACTGCGCTGGCCGTCGCCGACGCTAACGCCGCGCGCTGACGCGGGGTTTTTATGAAATGTTGTCAGCGTCCGCCGAGCGTTCTCCCTGAACGTTCGGCGCGATGGTGAGTGCCCGCTTCATAGCACAATACCTTGCCCAAATTTGAGGCAATGGCTTGAGATTCGGCGGCGCTTTCGGTACCATGGCCGCTCCAAGTTTCAGGGTATTCCCGTGTTTCTCGCCGGTCGGCCACGCGTGTGGCAATCACTGCAAAAGTCAGGGCTCGCTTTCACTTTTGCCGGGTTGCTCGCCGTTGGTGGCGGGATTTCACAAGCGGCAAACGCCAGGGCGCCCGCACCAACGTTGGGCACCGTGGCTCTGAGCGATCTCCCGCAGGAAGCTCAGGCCACGCAGAAATTGATCCGTTCCGGCGGGCCTTTTCCCTACGCGAAGGATGGCGTGACGTTCGGCAATCGGGAACGTCTGCTGCCGTCACGACAGCGTGGCTACTACCGCGAATACACGGTGAAAACACCGCGTGTCCGCAACCGTGGCCCGCAACGCATCGTGTGCGGCGGCGAGATGCCCAGATCCCCTGAAGCCTGTTATTACACCGGTGATCACTACGCGAGCTTCCGCCGCATCGTGCAATGAACATCGAGAGCAGTGCTTTTGACCAAAGGAGGATCGCGACCATGCTGTTGCAGACAGTCCGTCCCAATATCGTGCAGTCGATACGCGCGTACCGCGTAGAGGATCTGATGCAGGCCGCTCAGGGCGCGGACCAGCATTTCCTCTACGCGAACCTGAGCAACGCCCAGTCCAAGCAGGACGTACTGGAATCCATCGCCGACGCTTTTTTGTTTCCAGCCCATTTTGGGAAGAACCTGGACGCGCTCTACGACTGCATGACGGACCTCGTCAACAAGTCCGGCCAGCAGCCGGGCTTCGTGGTCGTGCTCGAGCAGCTGCCTGACAACCCGCGCTTCGACCGCGAAGCGCGCGAGCAATTGCTGGATGTCTTCCGAGACGCCGCGGACTTCTGGGGGGAACGAAAGATACCCTTCAGATGCTTCTATTCTTTTCAGTAGCCCGCTCCCAGGAAATCGGGTCATGGGAGCGGGCTACGGATACGGCCCCCAGCATCACTGAAAAGCCGGTTGCGAAGAACGCGTCGAAAGCCGCGGCCAGCGCGAACTTCGGCATGAACATGCCTTGCATGAGCAGCGCCTTCGACACGGCGATGTGGCTCACCGCCGCCTGAAGCCCCAGCGGTTTCGGCGCGATCGAAAAAGCGGCCCGCGGGCCGCTTTTTTTCGTGCTCAGCCGAGGCTCGCGACAAGCGCGAGATAGTCTGCCACCGGCACCTCTTCGGCGCGGCGCTGCAGGTCGAATTCGCCGCCGTAGCCGCGCGCCTCTAGCCAGAGCCCGAGCGTGTTGCGCAGCATCTTGCGGCGCTGCGAGAACGCGACGCTGACCAGCTCGCCCAGCAAGCCGGCATCCACGCCCTCGGTCAGCGGCAGCGGCTGCATGCGCACCACCGCCGACTCCACGCGCGGCGGCGGATCGAAGGCTTCGGGCGGCACGTCGAGCACCGACTCGATGTCGTAGCGCCATTGCAGCATCACCGTCAGGCGGCCGAAATCCTTGCTGCCCGGCGCCGCGGCCATGCGCTCGACGACCTCTTTCTGCAGCATGAAGTGCTGGTCCCGCACCTGCGCGACATGGTCGAGCAGATGAAAGAGGATCGGCGTCGAGATGTTGTAGGGCAGGTTGCCGACGACGCGCAGCGGCTGGCCGGCGGCTTCTGCCAACGCCGAAAAATCGACCTTCAGCACATCGGATTCGATCACCGCCAGCTCCGGGCGCCGGCGCAGCCGCGCCGCTAGGTCGCGGTCGAGCTCGATCACCGTCAGCCGGCCGCTGCGCTCGACCAGCGGATCGGTCATCGCCCCCAGGCCGGGCCCGATCTCGACCAGCGCCTCGCCGGGCCGCGGGTCGATCGCATCGACGATCGCCTCGATGACGGCGTCGTCGTTCAGGAAGTGCTGGCCGAAGCGCTTGCGCGCGAGGTGTTTCAAGGCTGCGGCGGCTCGCGCATCTCGACGTAGGCGCGTGCGCGCAGGTCCTTGACCCAATCCTGGTAGGCGTCGTTGAACTTCTGCTCGCGCAGCACGTTGCGCGCTTGTTCGCGCATCTGCTTGGCGTCGAGCGTGACGTTGCGGCGCTCCATCACCTGGATCAGGTGCACGCCGAAGCGCGACACCACCGGGTCGGAGATGCCGGTGATCGGCAAGGCATTCATCGCTTCCTCGAACTCGGGCACGAAACTGCCGGGCGCCGCCCAGCCGAGGTCGCCGCCTTGCGCGGCGCTGCCGTCTTCCGAGTTGGCACGCGCCAGCGCCTCGAAGTTGGTCTTGCCGGATTCGATGTCGCGCTTGAAGCCGGCCAGCCGCCGCACCGCTGCGTCCTGGCTCAGCTGCGGCGAGACCCGCAACAGGATGTGTCGCGCACGCGTCTGCGTCACCGTCACCGAGCTGCCGTCGCGCCGCTCCAGCAGCTTCAGCAGATGGAAACCCGCGCCGCTGCGCAACAAGGTCGGCGAGACCTCGCCCGGCTGCAGCCCGCGCACCTGGGCGACGAAGACATCGGGCAGCCGATCGGCCGGCCGCAGCCCGATCTCGCCGCCGCGCGTCTTGTTGTTGTCTTCTGACATCTCCTGCGCCACCTTGTCGAAGGCCTCGCCGGCACGCACCCGCGCCTGGGCTTTCTCGGCGATCGCACGGCGTTCGGCGACGACCGCGTCGCTCGCGCCTTCAGGCACCGAGATCAGGATCTGCTCGATGTTGTATTCGGGCACCGCGGTGTTGCGGCGCTTTTCCAGGTAGGCGTCGACGTCGGCATCGCTGACCTTGGTGCGGCCCATGACCTCGCGCTCGCGCGTGCGCTCGACCAGCATCTGGTCCTTCACCGAATTGCGAAAGCGGGCGTAGTCCAGGCCATCGCGTTTCAGCCGCTCGCGCAGCTGCGCCATCGAGATCTGGTTCTGCTGCGCGACGTTGGCGACGGCGCGGTCGATCTCGGCTTCATCGATCTTGGCGCCGTTCTCGCGCGCGTAGGTGATCAGCACGCGCTCTTCGATCAGGCCTTCGATGACCTGCTGGCGCAGCTCGCCCTCGGGCGGCAGGCGCTGGCCGCTGCGCGCGGCCTCGGCACGGGCCTGGGCGATGCGCTGCTGGACCTCGGCGGCTGTCACCAGCTCCTGGTTCACGACAGCGATGATGTAGTCGCCGGACCGCGCCGTCTGCGCCTGCGCCCAGGGCAGCAGCGCGCTCATCGACATCAACAACAACAGGAGGCGCAGCATGCGGAGGGGCTCAATCATAGGAAGGGGCGACGGAAGGCGCCGCGCGGTCTGCGCGCAGCAAGGTGTAACCGGGAACATTGTCCTTCAAGACTTTCAGCGGATTCGTGCCCAGCCGTGACAGGCCCACGAACTCGACCTGCACCATCAGGCGCGTATGTGTCTCAGACAACCCTGTGGACAAACGTTCCGCGACGACACGCCCGATCCAGCAACCGGCGTCGTACTCGACGCCGACGATCGAGTCGGTGATCTGCGCGTCCGGCTTGCTGTAGTTGACCCGGCCGACGGCGTACAGCGTGCCCGAGCACTGCGAGCGCGCGGCCATGCTGTCGGCCAGCTTCGAGCGCCCGGCGTCGCCGCTGTGATAAATCGGCCACTGCCAGCCGAGGTTGATCTGCTCGCTCGAACCGCGCGTGAAGTTGTAGGTCGCGCTCAAGGTATGGAAAGGCGCCGGCTGGTAGACCGCCGACATCACCGAGCGCGAGGTGCGGCCGATGTCCGGGCTGTACTGCAGCGAAGCGCTCAATGACCACTTCGGGATCAGGCTGGTCTGCGCGAGCAGCAGCACGTCCGAGAAGCGCTTCGTCAGAGGCGGGCCGTCATCGGGCGTGACCAGCTGGTCGCGGAACAGGTAGCGCTGCGCCGCGCCGAGGCGCAAGGCCTCGGCGCCGGTGTTCGGATCGAGGAAACGCGTGGTCACGCCGGCGGTGAGCTGGTGCGCGTCGGAGACCCGGTCGATGCCGGAAAAGGCGTTGTCGGTGTAGATCGACTCGAAATTGAAATCGCGCACGGCGGCGTCGAAGTTCGGCAGGTTCGACTGCTGGCGGTAAGGCGTGTTGACGTAGAGCAGACGCGGTTCGAGCGTCTGGCGGAAGGCGCGCCCGAAGAAGGAGGTATCGCGCTCGAAGGTCCAGGCGCTGTCCAGGCTCACCGTCGGGATCACGCGCGATGCGCTGGTGCGCCCGTCCAGGGGCTGGTCCAGCGAATAGCTCGCGGCGTTGAACGAGACGCGCGGCACCAGCGACCAGCCGGCCGTGCCGAAGGTGCGGCTCAGGCTGCCCAGCGCATGCACACGCGAGCCGGTGGGGCGGTTCGGGGTGAGATTGCCGTCGGGCAAGGTGAAACGATTGAACTCGGTCTCCAGCCCGACGTCGAGGCCGCCCCAGCCGAGCGAGCCGTAGCGTGCGCCGAGCTGCGGCGCCCGCTGGTACGGCGCGACGATCTGCGAGGCCGGGTCGGTGTCCTGCAGCACCTGCCATTGCTGCACGCGCGCGTAGGTCGACCAGTCGCCGCTCGTCCGGCTCCAGTTGCGGTTGACCTGCAGATTGGTCGGCAGCAGGCGGGGCGTCAGGTTGTTGTCGAAGCTGCCGAAATCCTTCCAATAGTTGTCGTCCGAGACGCGCATCACGAGCGCGCTGTAGCTCAGGTCGTTCGCGGCAGTGGCGGTGCTGCCATGGCTCAGGTCGTAGGCATAGCGGGTTTGCCCGTTCTGCAGACGGTCGTTCGCCAGCAGGCGGCCCGCCAGCACACCGCTGTAGCCGGGCTCGAGATAGCGGAACTCGCCATCGGCACCCACCCCGCGCCGGCTGACGATGACCGGCGTGATCGTCGCGTCACGCTGCGGCGCAATGTTCCAGTAATACGGCACCTCGAGGCTGGGGCCGTTCTTGCTGTCGAAGGGCACGATCGTCGGCGGCAGCCAGCCGGACTTGCGTGCATCCGTCAGTGGGAAGCTGAGGATCGGCGCGCCCAGGATCGGCACGTCGAAGAAACGCAGCACCGCGCCCTGCGCCACGCCCTCGTTCTTCTCCAGGTCGATCTTGACACTCGACGCCGACAGCAGCCAGGCCGGGGCGCCGCCGCCATCCGGCCGGCAGCTCGAATACGTGGCGTTGGTCAGCCGCGCGCGGTTCTCGTCGATGAAGTCGATGCGATCGGCCTTGCCGCCGCCGCCGGTCAGCGCAAGGAAGTACGTCGGCTGCAGGAAGAAGCCCTCGAAGGCCTGCACATGCAGCTGCAGCTCGGTGCCGGTGTAGATGTTGCCCTGGTTGGCGATGTAGACGTTGCCGGTGGCGTGCGCGAGGTCGTCGGATTGGTCGTAGCTCAGGCGATCGCCGCGGATCAGCATGCTGCCCTGGCGAAATTCGGCGTGGCCTTCGGCGACCGTTTCCAGGTCCGGCCGGCCGCGGATCGAATCGGCGCGCAGGATGATCGGCAGCTGTTTGGCCGCTTCGCCACGTGGCGGCGGCTGCAGCGCCGGTACCGGGCGCAGTTCGACCGGCGGCAAGGGCGGCGAAGTCTCCTGGGCCTGCGCCGCACCGAAACTCAAGGCCGCAGCCAGCGGCGTCAGCGCGAAGGTGAATCGTGAGCGGCGGAAGGAGCGGCGGGAGTGCGACAACGGCGACGGCGCCAACAGCGCGGCTAGAACATCGATGAGCCGCGCAGGGCGGTAACCTGCGCACGCCCGGAACGGCACGAGAGATCCCCGGGGAAAGCTGCGCGGGGCGGTTTGTAGAATCGATTATCCATGAGGGGCACGAGCCCACCCGGCGGCTTGCCGGCATCCTCCGAACGCGGCCCCTATCCCCGATGAGCAGCAACCCCGTTTCCACCCCTCCCGACATGACCGTGACCTGGCGCGACCCGGCGCGCCGCGAGGCCTTCGAGCACTGGCTCGCCAGCCTGGGCGATGGCATCGATGCCGCCAGCGTGCGGCTGGCGAGCGCCGATGCGAGCTTCAGGCGCTATTTGCGGATCGACACCGCCGCCGGCCCGCGCATCGTGATGGACGCGCCGCCGGCCCAGGAAGACAGCCGTCCGTTCGTGCAGATCGCCGGGCTGCTGCAGCAGGCCGGCCTGCACGGCCCCGAGGTGCTGGCGTGGGACGAGGCCGAAGGCTTCTTGCTGCTCAGCGACCTCGGAGATCAGCTCTTCCTCGGCCTGCTGCTGCAGGCGCAGCGCGATGGCGACATGAAGGCCGCCGACCGCCTGATGCGCGACGCGATCGACGCGCTGCTGCGATGGCAGACCGGCGTCGATGCCAGCCTGCTGCCGCCTTACGACGATGCACTGCTGCGGCGCGAACTGGCGCTCTTCCCCGACTGGTGCGTGACGCGCGAATTCGGCGTCACCTGGACCGACGAACAACAAGCCACCTGGCGCAAGGCCTGCGACCTGCTTGTCGACAGCGCGCTGGCCCAGCCGACTGTTGCGGTGCATCGCGACTACATGCCGCGCAACCTGATGCTGGCCGAGCCCAACCCCGGCATCCTCGACTTCCAGGACGCGGTGAACGGCCCGATCACCTACGACATCGCCTGCCTGCTGCGCGACGCCTTCCTGTCGTGGGAAGAAGAGCAGGAGCTCGACTGGGCAGTGCGCTACTGGGAGCGCGCGCGCAAGGCCGGCCTGCCGGCGGGCGAGGATTTCGGCGAGTTCTGGCGCCGGCTCGAATGGATGGGCCTGCAGCGCCATCTGAAGGTGATGGGCATCTTCTGCCGGCTGAAGCACCGCGACGGCAAGCCGCGTTATGCCGAAGACCTGCCGCGTTTCTTCCGCTACGCGCACCGCGTCTGCACGCGCTACAACGGGCTGGGCGCGCTGGCCGCGCTGTTGGAGCCGCTGGCGGGCACGCGGCGCGAGGTCGGCTACACCTTCTGACCAGGGTCGCCGGGCCGAGCGCCGGGGCGCCCGAGCATTCGTATCAGGCTGCCATGCGCAGCGTCTCGCAGCCGGCGGCGGTCAGCCATGGGTCGCGGTCCTCCCCGCCGAACACGCTGACGAGGAAATCGATGAACACCCGCGTGCGTGCCGGTACGTGCTTGCGCGTCGGCATCGCGGCCCACAGCGTGGCGCTGAACAAGTGCCAGTGCGGCAGCACGCGCTCCAGCGCGTTTTCCATCAGCGCATCCTCGGCCACGTAGCTCGGCAGGCCGGCGATGCCCAGGCCGTGCAGCGCGGCCGCGTACATCGTGTCGATGTGGGTCGAACTGAGCAGCGAATGCTGGCGCACCGGCGCGGTGAAGGTCTCGCCGGCATGGCCGCCGCCGCTGTGGAAGGTCACGCCACGCTGCAGTTCCGAGATCGGCGGGATCAGCACGTCATGCTCCTCGAACTCGCGCGGATGCACCGGGCGGCCGCGGCGATCGAGGTACTCGGGCGACGCGCACAGCACCACCTCGGCGCGCGCCAGGCGCCGCGCGATGAATTCACCGGTCAGCGCATGGCGCACCGAGAGGATCGACACGTCGTAGTTCTCGTCCACCGTCTCGACCGCGCCGGGCGCGGTCAGCTCGATCGTGATCTGCGGATAGAGGCCGTGGAAGCGCGGCATCAGCTTGGCCAGCTGGTGCACCGCGATCGCCGGCGGCACCAGCACGCGCAAGTGGCCGCGCGGGTCGGTCAGGGCAGAACCCGCGAGCGCCTCGGCTTCGTCGACTTCGATCAGGATCTGGCGCACCCGCTCGAGGTAGCTCTCGCCGATCTCGGTGAGCGCCAGGCGGCGCGTCGTGCGGTTGATCAGGCGGGCGCCGAGATGCTCTTCGAGCTCGGCCAGCAAGCGGGTGATGACCGCCGGCGCCACGTCGAGCGCGCGCGCGGCCTTGGCGAAGCCGCCCTCGTCGATGACCCGGCAGAAGACCCGCATGGCGCGAAGTTGGTCCATCGTTTGTTCGCAAAATGACAATGAACCATTGTGCGTCAGCTGATTTATTCACACACGGGCAATGGCTAAAGTTCCTTCCATCGATGAGCCGATCGCCTGACCAACGACTCACCGAGGCTGGACAAGACGGCACCCCCTGAAGCCGCCCTGCCTGGAATCGTCCATAAATTCCTAGGAGTTCTCATCATGTTTGCCAAGCACGTTCTCGTCACCGCCGCCCTTGCCACCCTGGCCGCCGCCGCGATGACCACCGGCGCGTTCGCCGCCGACAACAACGCCCCGAGCTACGACAACTTCGTTTCGACGAAGTCACGCGCCGAAGTGAAGCAGCAAGTGCTCGACGCGCGCGCCGACGGCACGCTGCGCCCGGCCGGGGAAGTGGGCGAACAAGTGAGCACGCCGGTTGTCGGCTCGCCGAAGACCCGCGCGCAACTGAGCGCCGAAGTGCTGCAAGCCCGCGCCAACGGCAGCCTGGTGGCGGCCGGTCAGGAAGGCCTGCACGACACCCGGCCGTTCGTCAGCAGCCGCGACCGCGCCGAGATCAAGGCCGAAGCGCGCGCCGAAGTGCGCACGCACGCCTTCGAGCAGCAGTACCTGCCGTAATCCTCGCCGCGCCAAAAACAGGGGCCGCATCGCGCGGCCCTTTGTCATTGGCGAGGAGCTTCTTCAGGGATGCGCGGCGATCACCTG
>Ga0105240_10000601_pt1 | contig 66871 bp, 60 predicted proteins | sample KBSC54metaG_FD_80426 | JGI IMG/M metagenome (GOLD analysis project Ga0105240, IMG submission 80426) | Corn rhizosphere microbial communities from Kellogg Biological Station, Michigan, USA - KBS C5-4 metaG | ecosystem: Host-associated > Plants > Roots > Rhizosphere > Soil | place: Michigan, USA... | reverse complement strand
CCCGGGCATTTCTGTGTTGTGAAGCGGCGGCTGGCTGTTATTTGCCGTTGCCGCGGCAGGCGCCGCCGGGGCCGATATGGTAGCCGCGCGGGCAGGCATGCGCGGCGGGGTCGGCGAAGTTCTTCAGGCAGCCGCCATTGGGGCCGCGGTGCCAGCCGGCGCCGCAGCCGCCGGCGACAGCGATGACGTCGCTACGGCCTTGCGCGCCTGAAGGTGCCAGCGGCACGGCCTGGGCAGAGCTGACGATCGCGCCGAGCGCGAGCGCTGCGGCAAAGATGGTTCGGATCATGGTGTGCGCTTTCGGGTTACGTCGCGTCAGTGGGTGGCGGCGAAAGCGATACCGGCGCGGACTTCGGCGATGGCCTGGTCGATCAGCCCCAACGCCCGCTCGCGATGGCCGCCCTTGTTGGGCTCGGCCTTGGCGAGTTCGGTGCGGGCCGATTGCAGGATCGCCACCGCCTCGTCCATGTGCGGTTGCGCGCCGAGCGCGTAACCGATGCAGAGGCTGGTCGCGATGGCGCCGCCGAGCACGAGGCTGCGGGGTAGAGAGGTTCGCATGTCGTTGTCTCCTCCAGCGGGCGTCAGGCTGGGGCCGCCCGTTTGCCCGGACGCGATTCGCGTGTGGCGGGACGTCGCATCCACTGATTGAATAGGATGGGGGCGTCAGGGCCGTCTTGGACTGTCCGGCGCCCGCAGGTCTTCCGCTTGGACTGATAGGCGCCGCTTGATTCACGTCAGCGTGCTGATAGCTTGCGCGCGCCGGTTTCATCGGCGTCATTTTTTGAAGAAACTTAGAAAAGCCAATTTTCGAAAAGCCGTTCTCGATGTCCGTCATCAAGAAGTCGCTGTCGACCGCAATGCTGCCGCCTGATCTGTCGGACCGGCAGCGCTTCATCCGCTTCGCCGAGCTGTTCGAGCATTTTTCCAACACCGGCGAACTTGACCCGGCCTCCGACGTGCCGTTTCGCGCCACGATGAACTCGATCCATATCGGCACCACCATGCTCGGTCGCTGCGACGGCAGCTTCGTCACGGTGCGGCGGGAAAAGCGCCAGGTGATCGAGACCGGCGACGACCGCTTTTGCCTCGTGCGCAACACCGGCAATCGTCCCTCGCAGGTGATCCATCGCGGCCGCGAATTCACCATGCGGCCGGGATCGATGGTGCTGCTCAAGCTGGACGAGCCGTTCTTCGCCGCCGACGGCGCCAGCCAGAAGCGCTTCACCAACGTGCATCTGCCGGTGGATTCGCTGCGTGTAATGGTCAGCGATGTGGACGACCTTGTCGGCTGCGAGCTCGAGCCCGGCGGCGCGCTGTCGCTGGCGATGGACTACAGCGACCTGCTGCTGCGCCACCCCACCGCCGCCGACGAGGCCGGTATGGCGATTGCAACTCACTTGATTGATCTCGCCGCGATCGGCCTGGGCGCGCGCCGCGACGTTGCCGCTGCAGCGCGGCGCCGAGGCCTTCGTGCAGTGCGGCTGAAGGCCGTGTTGGCAATTCTCGATGCGCGCTTTCCCGAGCCGGATTTTTCCGCGCAGAAGCTCGCCGCTGCCGCCGGCCTCTCCGAACGTTACGTCAACGAGCTCTTGTTCGAGGCCGGCGCCAGCTTCACCACGCGCCTGACAGAACTGCGCCTGCGCAAGGCGGCCGATCTGCTCACCCATCGCGACGGCCGCATCAGCGACGTCGCATTCGCCTGCGGCTTCAACGATCTCTCATATTTCAACCGCTGCTTTCGCCGCAGGTTCGGCCTGACGCCGACGGCGGCGCGGGGCAGGTGAGACGGCGCCTATGACGACTCCACCTTCGGCGGCGGATATCGCCGTGCCAGCATCGACAGCGGCAGGCGCCGCTCGTCCGCCGGTAGCGTCAGCCACGCGAGCACGAGCGGCCGTTTCCAGTCGCCGATACCGAAATCCATGTCGACCCACTTTTGCGGCTCGGGCCCCTCGAGCCCGCGGACCCAGACGAAATAGCGGGGCAGGTCGCCGGCGCCCGTTTCGGTCGTAGGTCTCCTGGCCATCACCCGCTCGCTGTATCGACACGCGTTTGCCCCAGGATATAGGTATTGGCCCTGCAATGTCGAAGGCATGGTTTCGACAGTGCGCTATTGGGTCGAGAAGATATAGAACGACTTGTCCAACCTACGGCGGGACTCGCAAGCGCAAGAGTGCGTCCGTACCAGCTAGCGTTCTCGTGCGTCGCGCGGCTTGCCCAGTTGAGCCGGCGGGGCGATCGAATGGCGGGAGGCAAAGTCGATCAAGGCGCCTCGCGCGGGACTATCCGGCTGCAGCAGATCCTTGTGTGTGCCGAACAACGTCACCGCGACTTCGATCTCGCCTTGCCAGTTCGTGATCGCGGACGAGATTGCGATCAGGCCCGGAATGTAGCGGCCGTCGACATAGGCAACACGCTCGCGTCGGATTTTCGCCGTCAATGCCTCGACGCTTGCCCCGATGGGATCAAGATCCGGCCAACTGACGCCGACAGACGCGGCCCGCGCAAGTTCGTTCTGCAACCGCTCAGCCAGTTGCGGGGACGGCAGATACGACAGGAAGGTGCGACCGGTTGCGGAATCCAGCAGGGGAAACGTGCTGCCGAGACCGATCGAGGTGGTCGTCAGATGGGGACCTCTCTCCATTCGGACCACGGTCGGGCCATTGTGGCTCCAGACGGCCAGCAGTGCGGCCTGGCCCGTCGCCGCCGCCAACTCCTCGAGCTCGTCGGAGGCGCGGACGACGAAGTTGTTCCGGCTGATGGCCGCAACGCCCAGCTCTGCCGCTTCGCGGCCGAGGTCGTAGCGGCCGGAGCGCTCCTTCTGCACGGCAAGGCCCGCATGAATGAAGCTCGCCAGATAGCGATGCACCTTGCTCGGCGGCATGCCGGCCTCGCGCGCAATATCCGACAGCGTCGCCGGCCCATCAAAGGACCTGAGGACTCGCAGGACCGAAAGCGCGGCGTCGAGAGCCTGGATGCCGCCGGGTGCCGTCCCGCTGCTCTCGTCGTCAGTCTCTTTCGCCCGCGTCCGTTTCATCTCAACATGTCCCTGAACTCCTGCGGCACGCTCGCGCCGCGGAGTTCGCCCGCATCAGTGACAGCGGCCCAGGCGCGCTGTTCGAAGCCATCAGCAATCTGCACGTTTCCGACCGACAGCTTGTAGTCGATTCGAAACCGCCGCTCTTGCCACTCGGCGACATCAGCGCGGATCACCAGTTCATCGTCGTAGCGGGCAGGTCCCACAAACTTCGCGCCGACATTGACCAGCGGTGTGACGCTCTTGAAGCGGCGCTTGAGCTCCCGTTGGCTCAAGCCAAGCTTCCGCAGCCAGCGCTGCCAGGTGCAGTCAAACCAGTAGAAGTAGTTGGGATAAAAGACGATTCCGGCTTCGTCGCAATCGCCCCATTCGATCGTGAAAGCTGTCTCGAACATCCAAAACCCTCCCGCAGGCGCATCGACGCGCACTGTAGCCGCGTCGGCTATTTTGCACATAAGAAAAATAATTCTCTCATGTGCAATAAATATATTGCGCAACGTGAAATCTATTGCATAATACGCAAATAGAAGCTGGCAGTAAGCGCAACAGGGAAGGGAATGTCATGCGGCTCAGTCGCATTGCAGTGATGGGAGGCGGTCCTGCGGGCCTGTATTTCGCCGCTCTCTGGAAGCGCCGGCACCCCGAGGCCCATGTCGATGTCTTCGAGCAGAATCCGGAAGGTGCGACCTGGGGATTTGGCGTCGTCTTCTCCGACAAGGCGCTCGACTTCCTTCGCGCCGACGATCCGCAAACGGAGCACGCCATCTCGGCGCGCATGGAGACGTGGCGCGACATCACGCTGGTTCATCGCGGCGAACGCGTCGTGCTCGACGGCGTCGGCTTCTCCGCGGTCGGGCGGCTCGATTTCATCACGCAATTGACCGAACGGGCGCGATCCGCCGGCGCTACACTGCACTTCGGCACAGTCGTGCGCTCGATCGACGAGCTCGCGGGATACGATCTGATCGTCGCCGCCGACGGCGTGAACTCGCTGGTCCGAAGGAGCCACGAGGGCGACTTCAACACGTCCCTTTCCTACGACGACAACAAGTTCGCCTGGTATGGCACCACCAAGCGCTTTGAAACGCTGACCCAGACCTTCGTCGAGACCGAGTTCGGCTGCTTCAACGCCCATCACTACCGCTACTCGCCGACGATGAGCACGTTCATCGTGGAGTGCGATCGCGCCACCTGGCTGCGCGCCGGCTTTGCGGAGAAGACTGAAGAAGAGAGCAGGGCGCTCTGCGAGAAGGTGTTCGCCGACACGCTCGATGGACATCCGCTCGTCACCAACAAGTCGGTCTGGCGCAATTTTCCGTGGCTGTGGAACGATCGCTGGTCACACCGCAACATGGTGCTTGTCGGCGACGCGCTCCACACCGCGCATTTCTCGATCGGATCCGGCACGCGCCTCGCCCTCGAGGACGTCATCGCTCTCGTCAATGCGCTGGACGGTGAACCGCATAGTCTTCGCCGCGCGCTGGAAGCTTACGAGGCCGCGCGTCGCCCAGTGGTGGAGAAGCTGGTCAAGGCCGCAAGGACGAGCGCAGCCTGGTACCAGCGTTTTGCCGAACACATGACGCTGGCGCCGCTGGATTTCGGCCACAGCTACATCACCCGTTCGGGGCGGATCGACGACAGCCAGCTTCGCGCGATGTCGCCGCGCTTCATGGCGCGATACGACGCCCATTCCCTGGTCCCCAACGCATCGGCTTGATGAGGAGCATTCCCATGACGGACGGACTAGACCAAACGTTCGTGCACGCGATCGTGGACCATGTGCCCGACGACGCCGCAAGCGCGCAGGAGATCGGCTTCGACATCGCCGAGCATTACAACGCCAGCGAGATCCTGTTCGACAACCTCCCGGCCGGCCGTGCCGACAAGGTCGCGATCTATTCCGCGACCGGCAACACCAGCTTTGGCGAGCTGTGCGCGAATGCCGCCCAATGTGGCAACGCGCTCGCTTCGCTCGGGCTTCGCCGCGGCGATCGCGTGCTGCTGTTGTTGAACGATACGGCGTCTTATCCTGCGGTGTTCTTCGGCGCGGTCCGCGCCGGCTTCGTGCCGATGCTGATCAACACGTTGTCGCCGAAGGACCTCATCGGTTTCTATTTGCAGGATTCGGCCGCGCCGGTCGCGGTCGTCGACGCCGAATATGCTGATATCTTCGACAGGGAGACGATTGCGCCAACGCAGCTGCGTACGCTGATCGTGCTCAACGGCGAGGCCGCGGGCGAGAGCACGGTCCAGGTTCTCAACGGCGACCAATGGTTTGCCCAATTTCCCGCCGAGCTCGAAGCCGCGCCCACGCGCCGCGACGACATGGCGTTCTGGATGTACTCTTCGGGCAGCACCGGCCGGCCGAAGGGCATCGTGCACCTCCAGCACGACATGGCTTACACGGCCGACAGCTTCGGCCGTCACATCCTCGGCATCACCGAGAACGACATCTGCTTCTCCGTGCCGAAAATCTTCTTCGCCTATGGTTTCGGCAATTCGGTGACGTTCCCGTTCTCGGTCGGCGCCAGCACGATCCTGCTTGCCGGGCGGCCGGAGCCTGGTGCTGTTCTTGAGATGATCGAGCGGTTCAAGCCGACGCTCTTCTTTGGCCTGCCGACGCTGTACAACGCGATGCTGCATCATCCGCGCATCGAGACTGCCGATATGTCGAGCGTGCGCCTTTGCCTGTCGGCCGCCGAAGTGCTGTCGCAGGATATCTTCAACGACTGGAGGCGACGCTTCGGGCTCGATATCGTCGAGGGCCTCGGATCGACCGAGGTTTTGCACATCTATCTTTCGAACACTTCAGAGCAGAAGAAGACCGGGACCGCCGGCAAGCGCGTCCCCGGCTACGAGATCCGGCTGACCACGCCCGAAGGCGAGCCCGTCGCGCAAGGCGAAGAAGGCGTGATGTGGGTCCGCGGTCACTCCAACGCGCCCTGCTACTGGAACCGGCCCGACAAGACCGAACAGACCATGCGCGAGCAGGGATGGATCTGGACCGGCGACAGGCTGGTCGAGGATGCCGACGGCTTCTTCACTTTCGTCGGCCGCGTCGACGATCTCATCAAGGTCAGCGGCCAGTGGATCTACCCGGTCGAGATCGAGCTCTGCCTGACCGACCATCCCGCAGTCAGGGAATGCGCGGTCCTGGGCCTCGAGCTTCCCGATCGCCGCATGACCACGAAAGCCTTCGTGATCCTGCGGGACGGCCACGCCGCGAGCGAAATGTTGACGCGTGAGCTGCAGGATCACGTCAAGTCGAAGCTGCTCCCCTACAAATATCCGCGCTTGATCGAATATTGGTCCGATCTGCCGAAGACGGGAACGGGCAAGATCGATCGGCAGAAGCTGCGTAGCGCCCCATTGGTGGCCTGAACGAGCGCCTGCGCCTGCCAAGCTCACTACATCGCCAACGCAAACACAAGCTCACTGGAGTTCGTGATGTCGACTGCGAACACAATAGACGTGACTGAATTCATCGAACAGGCGCGGTTCGGACGCCTCCAGCTTCTGATCCTCCTGCTTTGCGCATGGATTGCGCTGCTGGACGGCTTCGACACGCAGGCGATCGCCTATGTCGCGCCTGTGATTGCCGAGCAATGGGGGATCGCCATGGCCGGCTTCGGTCCGATCTTCGGCGCGGGCCTGGCTGGACTCGCCGTTGGTGCTTTCGTCCTGAGCCCGGCGGCCGATCGGTTTGGCCGCAAGAGCGTGATCCTGCTGTCCGTGCTGCTGTTCGGCGTGTTCGCTCTGATCACGGCGCGCGCGACCACGCTGAACGAACTCCTGGCCTATCGCTTCCTGACAGGTCTCGGTCTCGGGGGCGCAATGCCCAACATCGTCGCGCTGACCAGCGAATACGCGCCGAAGCGGATACGCGCGCTGCTCATCGCCATCATGTTCTGCGGCTTTCCGCTGGGTTCGACCATCGGCGGCCTGATCAGCGCGCCCCTGATCGCTGTGCACGGCTGGCCGGCTGTCTTCGTCGTCGGCGGCGTGCTTCCTCTTGTGACACTGATCGTGCTGTTCATCTGGCTGCCGGAATCGATCCGCTATCTGATGACGCGCGATGTCGCGGATATCAGGATCGCGAAATTGCTCGCAAGGCTCGATCCGAGCCTCCCGCCTTCGGCGGCGAATCGTTATGTTGTGCACGGTTCGCGCGCGTCAGGCTTTCCCGTGTCAAAACTGCTCGCGGAAGGCCGCGCATCCATGACGATGCTGCTCTGGGTCGCGTTCTTCATGAACCTGCTCGTCATGTACTTCCTGGTGAACTGGATGCCCTCGCTGCTCAAGGCGAGCGGCCTGCCGCTCAACATCGCGATCCTCTCGACGGCGGTGTTGAACGCCGGAGGCGTCGTCGGCGCGATCGTTCTCGGTCGCTTCGTCGACCGGCTCGATCCTTATCTGGTGCTCGGCGGCGCCTATTCCGCGTCGGCGTTCTTCATCGCGGGAATCGCATTCGGATCGGCCAACGTCTGGACGCTGATGATCTCCACCTTCCTGGCCGGGTTCGGCGTCGTCGGTGCGCAGATCGGCATGAACGCGCTCGCCGCCGGCCTTTATCCGACGGAGATCCGCTCCACCGGCGTGGGCTGGGCGCTCGGCGTCGGCCGCATCGGCTCGATCATCGGCCCGGTTGCGGGCGGGGTACTGCTCGGCTTCGGCTGGACTGCGCAGTCCGTGGTGCTGACGGCGGCGGTGCCGGCCCTGCTGGCGGGCCTCGCGGTGATTGCCCTGCGCAAGCGCGAGCCGCAGCTTAAGCTCGTCGCCTCGGCCGCGACGCTTCATCATTAACAGCGAGACCGACGATGTCCCAACAAGCCATCATGGCGCCCACGGCCGATACACCGGAGCGGCGTGCCTTCTACGACAAGATCGACAAGCAGAACCTGACCGCGCTGTGGCTGTCGCTGGCCGATCTGGTGACGCCCGAGCCGAAGAGCGCTTGCCGTCCCGCTTCATGGCGGTTCGACGAGATCCGCGCCTACATGCTCGAAGCCGGCGGCCTCATCACCGCGAAGGAGGCCGAGCGGAGGGTTCTGGTCCTCGAAAACCCCGGTCTTCGCGGCCAATCCAAGATCACCACGGATCTCTACGCCGGGGTGCAATTGGTGATGCCGGGTGAGGTTGCGCCGGCCCACCGCCATACCCAATCCGCGCTGCGCTTCATTCTCGAAGGCGAGGGCGCCTACACGGCCGTGAACGGCGAACGCACGATGATGCATGAAGGGGACTTCATCATCACGCCGCCCTGGGCCTGGCACGATCACGGCAATCCGAGCTCCGATCCGGTGTTCTGGCTCGACGGCCTCGATATTCCCGTGATTCAGATGCTGGACGCATCCTTCGCCGAGCATCTCGACGTCGACGAGCAGCCGATCGTCCGTCCCGTCGGCGACAGCGACGCGCGCTATGGCCACAACCTTCTTCCCGTCGATCACATCGGCGACGGCGGCACCTCGCCGGTGTTCAACTATCCCTATGCGCGCACGCGCGAGGCGCTTGAACGGTTGCGGCGCGCCGCCGCCTGGGATGCCTGCCATGGTCTCAAGATGCGCTACACCAACCCGATCACGGGCAATCACGCCATGGCGACCATGGCGACCTTCATCCAGCTCCTGCCAAAGGGCTTTGCGACCGCTTCCTACCGCTCGACGGACGCCACCGTGTTCGTTCCGATCGAGGGGCGGGGCCGCAGCGTCATCTCGTCGCGAACAGGCGAGGACATCACGGTCGAGTGGGGCAAGCGCGACATCTTCGTCGTCCCCTCCTGGCATCGCGTGCGTCACGAGGCGATCGATGGCGACGCCGTGATCTTCTCCTATTCCGATCGACCCATTCAGGAAGCCCTGCATCTGTTCCGGGAGGACCGCGGCAATGCCTAACACCACTCACTCCGACTTCATCCTGCCGCCGCCGCTGCAGGCATCCGTCGCGGTCCACAATGCGACAGCCCGCTTTCCGGTGCGCCGGATCATCTGCGTCGGCCGCAACTACGCGGCGCACGCGCGCGAGATGGGGCGCGATCCCGATCGAGAGCCGCCGTTCTTCTTCATGAAGCCGGCGGACACGGTCGTGGACGACGGCACGAGCGTTCCCTATCCGCCGCAGACCAGCAATTTCCACTACGAGATCGAGCTGATCGTCGCGATCGGGCAGGGCGGGACTGACATCCCCAAAGCGCGCGCGCTCGATCATGTCTGGGGCTACGGTGTCGGCATCGACCTGACGCGCAGGGATCTGCAGCTTCAGGCCCGTGAGCAGGGCCGTCCCTGGGATTGGGGCAAGGGTTTTGACCTCTCGGCGCCGATCGCCCCGCTGCGGCCGGTCTCGGAGGTCGGCCATCCCAACGCGGGCCGCATCTGGCTCGCCGTCGACGGTGCGCTCAAGCAGGACTCCGACATCTCGAAGCTGATCTGGCCCGTAGCCGACATCATCTCGATCTGCTCGCAGTCGATGGCACTTCAGCCCGGCGACATCATCATGACCGGCACGCCCGAGGGCGTCGGCCCCGTGCAGCGGGGGCAGGTGATGACGGGCGGGATCGCGGGGCTCGGCGAAATCAGGATACCCATCGCATAGGAGCGATGACGTCGAGCGGGCATTCTGAAAACAGGAGCGAGCATTGATAGAACGTTCGCTCCTCGGCTCCTTGCGCCGCTGCCTTCGCCCACTTCGCTGGCGTCGCTAATATTTCGCGTCCTCCAGCCCGCAATAGGGATCAACGGGGCTGCTTCGATTCCATGGACAGCGTCCCAGCAACAGGTCGACGACGGCAGCTTGTATGTCGTCGATGGTGCAATAAGCGTTGATGTATACAGGCACGCGCGGAGCGTCGTAGAGATAATAGGGATAGCCAAAGGAAATGATGGCCGTCGGAATGTCGTGCCAGTAGCGCCTCATCGCACCGACGAAATCGCCGCCAAGCCGCGCCCAGTCGAGGAAGATGCGACCGCGCGTCAGCAATGTCTCCTCGCCGAGCAGATACAGGACGAGATCGAAACCGGCGGGATCGATGACGGGTTGCTGCGTCTGAACCGTGACCTCGAACCCTTCATCGGTCAGCATATCAGGCAATTTGAAATCGTGAGGCTTGCTATGAAGAGGGCTGACGATTCCTCCTGAGATCACCAGCACACGCCGATGCCGTTGCGGAGAAATGGGCAGCAGTCCCATCGTGTCCTTGACCAGGGTCGGCGCTCGCCGAAGGGCAGCGTCTGCGACGGCTTTGTTGGACGCCGGCGAGACGACGCGGTTCGATTGAACGCCTGCCGCGTCGTGGAGTCCGAGCGCCGCTTTTAACGCCAGCACGCGCAACACCGCGTCTTCGACACGTTCGGCCGGCAGGCTGCCGTCCAAAACGGCTGCGCGCACTTCGGCGATGTCTTCCTCCGGCGCGCGCGTGAACAGGATCATGTCGCATCCGTTGGCTATGATCTGCGACTTGGCTGCCCGCATGCGGCACCAGGAGGTGAGGCCCGCCATCTCGCTGGCGTCGGACACGATGAGGCCGTTGAATCCGAGCTGCCCGCGCAGAAGATCAACGTTGAGAAGCTTGCTGATGGAGGCCGGACGAAAGGCTTCGACACCGGGATCGGAAAGTTGACTCCTGACGAACGCCGGCAGGGCGATGTGCGCCGACATGATGGAGAGCACACCGGCGTCGATCGCGGCGCGATAGAGCTTGCCGAAGGTCGCGTCCCATTCCGCCATCGAGAGCGGATTGATCGTGGTCACCAGATGCTGGTCGCGATCGTCATAACCCTCGCCGGGCCAGTGCTTGGCGGTTGCGGCGATCCCGTGCTCTTGCAGGACCTCGATATGTTTCAAGGAGTGGCGGCGGATCGTCTCGAGATCAGAGCCGAAGCTCCGCGTTGCGACGATCGAACTGCGGAAGGCGTGGTTGATATCCATGACCGGCGCGAACGACCAGTTCACGCCGATGGAAACGGCTTCCTCGGCAATGATGCGCGAGATGTCGGCGGTCACACCGAGATCATCGATGGCTGCGAGTGTGAGCGGGTTCGGCACTTGCGTGCCGAAAGGCAGGCTCATGCGTGAACCTTCGAGGTCCGCGCTCACCAGCAAGGGCACACGTGCGCCCCTTTGCGCGGCAGCGATGCGCGTGCGCTCGGCTTCGCCGTCCGAATCGAAGTATCGGGTGATTGCGCCCGGTCGCAGCCGTCCGAGCCTTTCGATCTCGTCCGGATCGCTTCCGCGCGATAGAAAGTTGAAGAGCTGGCCGACTCTCTCGTCCAGGCTCAGCCCGCGATAGGTGGCTTCGACCCAGCTGACGGCGCGGGCATCCAGGTTGAAGGGGGCACGAGAGAGAAAGGACGTATCCGCGATGATCGCCCTATTCATTGCGTTGCCCTCTGCATCCACGCGCCCGACATAAGCGACTCACATTCCCGTATGTCCATTGAACAACATCACCACATGTGCCGAAGCTTGCTAGAGCCATATGTGCATATGCCGCAACTCTATTGAAACTGCCGCAGCTCAGTTCGCGAATTCTTGGAGCCGTTGAAGTGGCTTCATTGTTTCGTTTTGTATAATCCGATCCGTCTCCATCGACGCCTGCCGTTTTATGGGGGGTGACGTTAGCGGAATGAAGCAGAGGATTTTAACTTGCAGAGCTCGCATAGCAGCACTCGACGTTTCCAATAAAAAAGGTCAAAGAAGTCGGCGACGTCCTGCATAAGTGTCTCTCAACACGAAGCGAGGGACAAGCAACAAACGACAAACAAGACACGCGGTATTTTCAGATGGAGAATCTTGCAATGGTCTCAGTGAACGCGACCGCTTCGGGATTTTTAGTTGATGCTGATACGGTAGGCGTCACGCTCGAGATCAGCATGATCGTCGGTCCGCAATAGAGCTTACTACAAAAAGTTGACGAGCTCTTCGCATATCTGCAGGAGCTTGATATCTGGATCAGTCCACAGCCAAAGGTCGCCCGCGCGCCCGGAAAGCTCCAGTTGTTGATTGAGTTCGAGATCGGAACGTTAGCGCGCCAGTGCTCGATGATTTCTCAGAGAAACGTTCTGATGGCAGTGATCGTCGCCCTCCCAGTGATGTGCGAACCGATGGCTGTGAACGCTGATCCTCTGTCGCCGGTAGCGGCTCAGGAGGCACTCTTCGATTTTGCTTGCGACAAGCTCGCTTCCACTTTCGCAGCGAGATCGGAAGTGGCCCACAGAACGCAGATACCAGGATGGGTCAGAATTTGTAGCGCCCATCCGAGGCGCAGCAAATGTGTAGATACAGCCGACCTCATTAGGGGGCAGAATAAGGCCTCATCGCTAAACTGCGGGCCCACCGTCGCAAGAGACCCCGGTATCTCCGACTCGTTTCTTCCTGCGTTCGATCAATCCTGCGCCAATGTCACGGCAACATGGTTGGGCAACAAGGAAGATCCACTTCAAGCAGAAGCCGCGGGTTGGGTTGCAACTTGTAGCTCACACCCAGACGTTTCGGTCTGCTATGATGCCGCCGACCTTATCGATGAAAATCGGAAAGCCCGACCGCTGACCTGTGGAGCGAAATGAAAGATGGATCACCGCCTTAGCACTACTGTGGCGGATTTTGATTTTATTGCGTTTTCGGATTCCCGAAACAGTTTTCAATGATTCGTGGGTGGCCGGTTATTGGAGGACTGACCACGGCGGGATGGAGCCGCGGGTTCGCAAATCTGTTCAGGAATGGTGCCCCTGGCCGGCAATTACCTAGTACCGCAACCAATTGAATTTAAAGAAGTTTTATTCGCCTCTTGCTGTCGATACCGACAGAAATACCGTCAAGCTCACAACACAGCACTAGCTCGAAAAAATCGACAACAAGCTCCGCGGCAGCAATCCCGTCCCGTGCCATTCGAATCTCCTCAATCGCTCCAAATCTTGTCATAGGTCTCCCATCGCGCATCCACGATGCCGAGCGAAACCTCGAGCTAGACGACTTCGGGGGACAACTTAGTTCGGTTCGCGCGAGATCGGCGTCGAAAGCACCGATCGCGCGATCGCTGATCCACAATCTGCTGTACTTTCAACGATAATAGCGGGTCACTATTTGACAACACGATGAACATTGCGCTGCGGATCATGCGCCGCGAAATTGGCTCCGGCGGCAACCCTTCCGCTTATGCTTGCCGCTCGCCTAAGTCGACCCTGCTCAGGGGGTGCGTTTGACGGCGATGGAATGGAAGCCAGCTTGCCCATGACACGAAGAAAAAAGTACCGTCGATGCGACGAGGTGGTGCGGCGCCAGCATGACAACGACAAGGAAGGGACCTGCAGCATCCATAATGGTGCTGCCCATGGAGCGGAACGCTGCGTTTAATTCAGCGCTAGTCTGGCCGCCTCGATAGCTTGGGCAAGGTGTGTCCGCCATCTCGCTGCGCAAATTGGCTTCCTAGCTTGCTCTCGCTTCGACCCTCGGCAGCGAAGCGTGATATTCATCCACGCTGTCGAGATCAATCATGGTTTTGCCTCCCATCTTGTAGGCCCTGATCCTCTCGTGAGCGATCAGCTCATAGGCCTTAGTCTTTCCGAATTTGCCATAGCGGCAACCATCCTTGAACTCGACGAGCCGGCGCCGGCTGTTGTTATCATTGTCAACCATAAGTCCCTGCATGCACTTCGATGATTTCCCGCAATCGGGATCAAAACCCCACTGAGTGAGATGCGCATAATCCATGGCGCGACGCTATCGATGCGGGCTCGCCAGAAGGCCTGCCGTTGTGGTGGCTGACAAGGTTCCTCCTAACCCACTTTGGCGTCATTTGGGCGTTGTCCAATTGCGCGAGCTGCACCGATCTAAGTTGCCCACGATGCCAAACAAAGGGAACAAGATGTGGCCGCCGAGTCCAGAGTACCGTAGCGTGCGAATCGGATGGACGTGGAAGCGCAGCTCGCGGACGCTTGTCTTGTCACCTAGTGCTTTTGAGAGGTTGCACTTGCAGACTGTGGAACAGGAGGTCGGGGGTTCGAGCCCACCCAACTGTATGATATACATCAATAAGTTAGAGAAATTGCTTCAATCCTGGGCATGTTGAGGGCGCGGGTCGCGTTCGTGTCCAGTCTTGCTTTATAAGCCCTGACATCGGAATGATCGCTGCGTTAGACCTGTGGAGCAACTGGCCGAGTGCTTAGTCTTGCCGGCACCGCACCTGCGATTGTACGAGTGGAGCCAGATGCGTCTCTCCCGATTAAGCATCCGCAACTTCCGGAATTTTCAGGCGATCGACGTGCCTCTATCCGGCAACGTCGTGTTCTTGGGTGAAAACCGGGTCGGCAAAAGCAATCTCCTGTTCGCGATACGCCTCGTCCTCGATCCGACATTGCCGGATTCCGCTCGTCAACTCAGGCTTTCGGATTTCTGGGATGGCTGCGCGGCGACTTACGACGATCCGATCGAGGTGCACCTGGAGTTCACCGACTTCGCTGGCGACCCGGCACTCGTCGCCTTGTTGACAGATTTCCGGACTGCCCATGATCCGATGACGGTCAGCCTCAGCTACGTGTTCCGGAAGAAGCCCGGGATGTCCGGCGCGCCGGAGACCAGCGCCGACTTTGATTTCGTCGTTTTCGGCGGGGGCGATGAAACGCGGCCAGTGCCCGGCCGAGTCCGGCGGAGGGTGGCGATCGACGTGCTGGACGCACTGCGCGACGCCGAAGGGCAGCTTGCCACTTGGCGGAGCTCGCCGCTCCGCCATCTGCTGGAGGAAGCGATCTCCGCCATCCCGTCGGCCGATATCGATGCTGTCGCTGCGGAGCTCGACAACGCCACCAAGGCGCTGGAAGGCTTTCCGACGATCAAGACTCTCGAGGACGAGTTGAGGGTTGGCATCCTTCGCCTGTCGGGGAAGGCGCACGACATCGACGCCAGATTGAGGTTCGCGCCATCCGATCCCTTCCGGTTGTTCCGGGCGATCGCGATGTTCATCGACGGAGGCAAGCGCAGTATCGCCGAGGCGAGCCTGGGATCGGCAAACGTCGCGCTGCTCGCGCTCAAGCTGGCGGAGTTCGCGTGGCGTCGCAAGAAGAACGATCGGAATTTCTCGCTGCTGTGCATAGAGGAGCCGGAGGCGCATCTGCACCCGCAGTTGCAACGGTCCGTCTTCAAGAAGCTGTTCGGCGGTGAGGATCCCGCGCAAGCGCTCATCGTCACCAGCCATTCGCCCACCCTGGCCGCAGTCACACCGTTGCGCTCGATCGTTCAGTTGAGAGGCCGGGACGGAGCGACCGCGGCATTCTCACTGGCCGCACTCCCCGTGAGCGCCGACGAACTCGACGATCTGGAAAGCTATCTGAACGCGACGCGGGCGGAGCTTTTGTTCGCGCGGGGCGTGCTGTTCGTCGAAGGTGACGCCGAGGAAGCTTTGGTCCCGGTTTTCGCGCAGTCGATGGGGCGTCCGCTGGACGAGCTCGGGATCACCGTTTGCAACGTGGCTGGCGTCAATTTCGGCCCCTACGTGAAGCTCGCCGAGTCGTTGAGCCTGCCGTACGCGGTGATCACGGATTGGGACCCGCTCGATGGTTCGAAGCCGCCGTTGGGCCGGAAGCGCACGCTGGATCTTGTACAGATCATGCTCGGAATCAGAGGCAAGCCGGTAATGAAGCCTGCCAGGCTGGCTACTCTGGAGACCAAAGACCACACCTACTTCGCAAATCAGGCGATCAAGACAGGAATTTTTTTGAACGACCGAACGTTCGAGGTATCGGTTGCGAATACCCCGGCGCTTTTGAAGCCGCTTCTCGATATTCTCGACGAGCAGGGGTTCGGGTCGACGCGGACCGGTCGCATCGCCGCTTGGCGTGCAGGTTCAGTTGCCGTGGATCCGACGCAACTGCTCGCCATGATCGCGGATATTGGCAAAGGACGGTTGGGATCGCGGCTCAGCAAGAAGATGGTCGGACTCCCCCCGCCCAAATATATGGCAGATGCCATCGAATTTGTGGCCGCCCGTGTTTGATACGCGCAGACTTCTGAAGGCGCTCGACGAACTGGCCGGCAATCCCGAGCAATCGGCTGCCGTCCGTGAGAAGGGGCATTGCGTCGTCTTTCCGGTCCGGGCAGCGGCAAGACCAAGACTCTTACGACAGCCATGGCTCGGGCTCTGATCGAAGAGGTTATCGATCCGCGCGGCGTTGCCTGCATCACCTACAGCAACGAGTGCGTCGCCGAGCTGGAGACTAGACTTGCCAAGCTCGGTATCGGTCCTGGCGATCGCGCTTTCCTCGGGACCGTACACGGGTTTGCGCTTAGCCAGGTCGTCTCGCCCTATGCGCACTGCGTTTCGATCGGCCTACCGCCCGACTTCAGGGTAGCGACGCGCACCGAGTGTCGCACCGCGGTGGAGACCGCCCACGCCGCTGCGATCGGAGATGGTGATAATCCGCATCGGCGTTGGGAATTCGCCGTTGAGAAGCGGCGTCGCGACGTCGACCGCACACGTCCGGAATGGAGGGGATCAAGCCCCGAACTCGCTGATTTCATCGAGACCTACGAGGCTGAGCTGAGGCGCCTTGGACTCATCGATTACGATGATATGCCGCTTCTCGCATACCGTATGATCAAGCAACACGATTGGATACGTGCCGCCGTGGCGGCGCGCTTCCCGATTCTGTTCGTGGACGAATATCAAGATCTCGGCCATGCCCTCCACGAACTCGTGCTCCTGCTTTGCTTCGGTGGAGGCATCAGGCTGTTCGCGGTCGGTGACGTCGATCAGTCCATCTACGGTTTCAACGGCGCCAACCCGGAGCTTCTGGAAAGTCTGACGGATCGCGCGGACGTCACAACCATCAAGCTGCGCTTCAATTACCGATCGGGTAAAAGGATCATTCGAGCTTCCATGGGGGCGCTCGGCGAGGACCGCGACTATGAGGAGATCGAGGGGGCGCCGGACGGCGAAATCTCGTTCTACGAGGTCCCGCACGGGCTCGACGAGCAGGCGGAAGAGATCGCCACGACCATCATCCCGGATATCACCGAGAAAGGAATCTCGCTGGGCGAGATCGCGGTTTTATATCGGGCCGCTTGGCTCGGGGACAAGGTTGCCGATGCGTTGAGACGAGCCGACATACCGTTCGTTCGGGCGGACCCGAAGGGGCTGGTTCGCCGGAGCTCGCGGCTCGCCTGCTTCATCGAAGACTGCGCGAAATGGGCGACCGGCGGTTGGCGGCAGGCCGAGCCACGCTACAGCCGGCTACTCGCGCGCGCCGGCACGTTCGTCTATGGCAGGGACGCGAGCGAGCGAGAGATGCAAGATCTCTCGGATCGGCTGATTGGTTTCCTGAACTCTTCAATCGGGTCGACAGAAAGCGCGCACGCCTGGCTCCAACGATGTGAAGACGAGCTCGTCGTGCCATGGCGTGAGATCTCGCGCAATTCGGAGTCGGATTGGGACGTATGCTCCGAGATGATTTCGAATACCGATCCCGCGAATGATCTCGATATGCCCATCAATCGATTTGCCGGTCGCACCGAGGGGGCCGGCCGCGTCACCTTGACGACGTTGCACAGCGCCAAAGGCCGGGAGTTCGACGCGGTCGTCATGTTCGGCGTCAACGCGGCGGATCTTCCGAGCTACAAGGATAAGAAATCCGCACATAGTCTCCGCGAAGCGCGCCGTAGCTTCTACGTCGGCGTCACGCGTCCGAGGAAATCGCTGAGTTTGGTGTTTCAGGAGCATCACCCGTCCCCTTGGGTCTGCGAGCTCGCCGAGCGGATCGAGGGTTAGATCCTGCGTCCCTGGCCATCGAATGGTCTGCCGCGCTCCGATGTAGGTCGCTCGGCAACGGCGCGTTCGTCACGATGCAGGGCTTTGGATCCTTGCCGATCGCTTGCGCCTTTCGAATTTCGCCGACGGAATCAATACTCCTTCAAGAGCCTGCCTATCTCGCGTGTCAAATTAGCGCCGGTTCAGTAATTCCATCGCGGCATTCACCAGTTTCTTGAATGCCGGCGAACGTGCGGCCAATTCGGCTACGGCCCGTGACCATTCCGAGCTCGGCGACACCTTTTGGCTCTCCATCGCCAGTAGTTCGGACGCTCTGCGTCTTAACTTGACCCCGGGCTTCGCGCCTGCTGCGAGCAACCGTGAAAGGTGAGGCTGCGATACGCGCAGCTCTCTCGCCAACTCCGCCTGCGTCAGGCCCCTTGTCCGCCGATAGTTATCAAGATCTTTCGAAAATGCATCTCTTGCCATTTTCTATGGTTAGCATAAAAATACATAAATGTGCATAGTGATGCATACACCGAGAATTGCTCATGCGGCCCGCTAGTCGCGAACTTTCACCTCAGGACGAGGTCATTCCGGGCGTGCAGTGGGGTAGACCCGAATGGGTGCCCAGCGCCGCCTATTGGGCCGTGATGGTGAAGTTCTCGGATAAGGACGACAATTACGTCTGCACCGATGCCACTTTGAAGGAGCAGGTCGGGTTTTGCCTGCTGGGTGGTTTCGGCATCACCGCAGAGATGAATCACGCGATCTTCGATAGGCTGCACGGCGAAGGCATCTTTGCGGATCGCTTCCTTCCCGAGGCTCAGAAGATCGAAAAGTTGCTGCTTGAACCGGTCTCGGTCGAAGGAAAGCTCAGGCGCTATCGTTTCCCCCATCAGCGCTCGGCACGTCTGGCACGTGCGATGCGCCTCGTAGAGGAAAATCCTCCTGCCACGGACGAGCCAAAACGATTCCGCGACGACCTCATGCGTATTCCGGGCATAGGTCCGAAGACTGCGTCATGGATTACGCGAAATTGGCTGGGCAGCGACGACGTCGCGATACTCGATATTCACATCATTCGAGCCGGTCTACTGATCGGTTTGTTCGATCGAGGGCAAACCGTGCCGCGGGATTATTCCGCCATGGAGGAGCGATTCCTGTCCTTTGCACGAGCGCTGAACGTCCGTCCATCTCTCCTCGATGCGGTGATGTGGAGAGAAATGCGCAAACTTCATCGCGGTCCGGTTTGACTCTTGGACCGACTCGCTTCCTAATTGCGCTTTTTGGGGGGAGCATTGTCAGGTAAATCCGGTCCAAAGCCCACCAAGAAAGGGAGGGCATCGACGACGACAGGAGCGGAGCCGGTCGGCGACGACTGCAATCTAGTGTTCGATGTCGATTTGACCTCGCTCAGGCCAGCCGTGCGCGACGTCACCTTGGGGGAGATGCTCGATGTCGATTTGGCTGCCGAGCAGGACTTCGACGCCGTCGTCTGTAAGCGTCGGGCGGACGGTGCCATCGTAGGCTCGTTGGCGGCGTTCCAAGGTTTGTCCGATCTCGTCGGTTGCATGAAGCGCGGACATCGTTATAGCGCCGTGATCGTCAAGCTCGGCCGAACCGCATGCCGGGTTCACGTCACGCGGAAGCTCGCATGATCATCGCCGGCGGCACCTATCTCGAACTTTGTCTGAGACCGGAATGGCATCGCATATTCGGCTCTGGACTGAGAGCTACATGTGCGTTGGCCGAGCTGTCCCCGGGTACCGTGCTGCATACGTACGCGTTTGGCGAGTGGGCGGACGACATCCGACATTCGGCGGCCGCATTCGGATGCGTCGCCAAGGTCACCTCGACCGACACTCCCATATCGTTTTCCTACGATCACCCGCTGTCGCGCGCGCGATGCGATCCACGAATCGTCCAGCGTAATCCGCCGTTGGTCGTGGAGGGACAGACGGTCCTTCGGTTCGCTTTCGTCGAAGGTGACGCGGTCGTGACCGCAGATCGTGCCGTCTACGACCCTCAATCGAGCCACCCGCAGGAGCCCTTCGGCGCCAACGGGTCGGTCGCCCGCAGACTTGCGCTCGTCTTGAACCAAGACGAAGCGGAAGGCGGCGGCACCGCTCAGATCGACGATCTGCTCGACATGCATCGAGCCGAACTCGCGGTTGTCAAACGGGGGCCGTTCGGGGCAACCGTCCACGCCCGAGCGACCGCGCCCGTTCACGTTCCGGCATACAAATCGGAAAGCGTGTTCAAGATCGGGTCCGGCGACGTGTTCAGCGCCGCATTCGCAGCACATTGGGGCGAGCGAGGCCTTGACCCGGCGGTGGCCGCCGACCTGGCGTCCAGGAGCGCTGCGCACTTTGTCGACGGGCACGTGCTTCCGATACCTGTGGTGATCGAAACCGCGATGGAGCCGGTCATGGGGTCGCACGGCGGTCGGATATACGTCGCCGGACCGTTCTTCGACCTGCCGCAGCGGTGGATGATCGAGCAGGCTGCCGAAGCGCTTACCAGCTTCGGCGTCGAGATATTCTCGCCGTTGCACGAAGTCGGAACGGGGCTTCCCGATCAGGCGATTGCGGAAGCCGATCTCGCGGGTCTGCGCACGTGTACGAAAGTGTGGGCTCTCCTGGACGGAGCCGATCCAGGCACTGTTTTCGAGGTTGGTTACGCGCGGGCTCTCGGCATTCCCGTGGTGGCGCTGGCTGAACGACTGGAGTCCACCAATCTCACGATGATGCGAGGCTCCGGCTGCGAGGTAGTTCAAGACTTCGCGACATCGATTTACCATTTGATTTGGGCCTGCTGATCGATGAGGGTGCTTCTGTTCTCGGGCGGATTGGATTCTTCCGCGATAGCCTACTGGAAACGGCCCGACATTTGTCTGACGGTCGATTACGGGCAACGGCCTGCGCGAGGAGAGATCGCCGCCGCGCAGGCTATCTGCGCGGAGTTAGACCTACGCCAGGAAACCCTTGCGGTAGATCTCAAGGCCCTTGGATCCGGTACGATGTCGGGCAAACCGACGTCACGTCTCGCAAAGGCCGAGGAATGGTGGCCTTACCGAAACCAGATGTTGGTCACGCTTGCTGGAATGCGCTTCGTGGCTGACGGATTGACGGAAATCATGATTGGTGCGGTCAAGACCGACGTGCACGCGGATGGAAAGTACCCGTTCCTCCGGACGATCGATCGTCTCATGACTTTGCAAGAAGGTCGCGTGAACGTGACGGCGCCGGCTCGTAAGCTGAGCCCGGAGAAACTCCTCGACGTGTCGGGATTTCCTCTTTCGGCGATCGGCCTGACGTTTTCCTGTCATGTAATGGAATACCCGTGCGGCCGATGTCGCGGATGCGAGAAGCATTTGGCCACGCTCGCATGGGCGAAGCGCAGATCGAGAAACTCGGATGAACGGGAGCCGCGGGATGAGCGGACCAAAACCTGATAAGAATTCGCCGGCCCGGGATCCTCGTCGACCGGTCGGAGGCGGCGATTGCGATCAGCGCTTCCGTATCGATCTGATGGGAGTACGCAGCGCTCAGGCCGCCAGGCTCAGGCCGGGAGACTTGCTTCAGGTCGTCCTGCTGTACGATGGCGATCTTCGCGCCGTAGTTTGTCAGACGGACAGAGCCGAGACGGTCGGAGCTTTGTCGGCCTTTCCCGGGCTGTCCCAACTTATAGAGTGCATGGAAGGTGGAGCGACTTATTCCGCCATCGTCGAGAGGTCGAGCCCGCAAGCCTGCGGCGTGTTCGTGTCGCGGAGCAACGGATGATCGTGGTCGGCGGAACGTACATCGAAGAGTGCGACTGGCCCGAATGGACACGCCTCATGGGCCCGGGCGTTCGAGCGGCTTTGGCGCTAAGTGAAGTGTCGCCGCAAACAGAGCTCTACTCGTACGCTAACGATGCGGTCATCGAAGATCTTCGGCGTACGATGCTGACGAATGGATTGGCGACGCCGCAAGTGAGAACGAGAGGGGAAAAGGTCGCCTACTCTTACAAACATCCCCTCTCATATCCCCGGCGTACGCCGAAGTTAGAAGAGACGCCGGACGATTCGGCCGCGCCGCAACTGTCTGAATCCTGGTCCGTGAAAGGCGATACCGTGCTCGCCTTTCGGCTACAGGAGACCAAGATCGTCGTCAGCGCAAAGCGCGCCGTCTTCGAACTGTCCCAGCAGGATGAGGAGATCGAACGCGGTGACATCGGGAAGCTCGCGCTTATCGCGGCGGAGAACGATTTCCCTCAGGCGGCCGCAAACGTCCAGGATTTCGCTGCGCAGACTATGCCCGCGCACAACGCCAATTTGCTGATCTTCCGCTGGCAATCCGGCGGCGGCATTTTGTTCGATGGCGAGATGGAACATTCGATTCCGGCTTACGTCGCCAACGAATGGTTCAAGATCGGGACCGGGAACATTTTCTGCGCCATGTTCGCTCACTATTGGGGCGAGCAGAATATGGACGCTATGGCGGCCGCGGACCTCGCTTCCCGATGCTCCGCATACTACGCAGGCTCCCGCGCGCTTCCGATCCCTGTCTCGCAGAATCTGCCGGACATGGAGAAGTTCGATCCGACCGCCGATTGCAAGATCTTCATAGCTTCTCCGTGCATCTCGATGGCACAACAATGGCTCGTTGACGAGGCGATCCGCACCTTCGAGATGTTACGTATTCAAACGGTAACGCCTTACGACTTGGGATTAGACGGAGTATCGAGAAAGAATGTCGATGTCGGCCGGGTATTGGACGGCTGCTCGGCGGTTCTCGTGCTTGCGGAGGGCGCCGATCTTCCATCTGTCCTCGCGGTCGGGCTTGCGCTCGTAAGAAAATTGCCCATCGTAGTGCTGGCCGAAGAATCGCGCGAGCCGCGCGTTAGCTTGTGGCAGGGAACGGACTGCGAGATCGCGCGTGATTTCGCGTCTGCGGTTTACCGCGCCATGGTGGCGGGCAAGCGGAGACCGGCAGGATGAAGCGGCCCGAACCATTCAGACGCAATCCTGACGACCCGCCTCGTTCGTCGGCTGCTACCTCGAAGGAAGACCTGACGGCGAGAGCCGTGCGCTCCCAGCAGAAATGGCACGAATTCCTTTCTTTCTTGGATCGACACATGCCATCCCGGTACGTGTTTCGCGGGCAATCGTCGGTCGATTGGCAGTTGATGCCGGCGGCCGGCCGTGGCGGCGAGACGTACGATCCTCTCTTCGAGGAACGGGTGTTCCGAGCATTCAAGAAGGACGCTCGGCTTCACATGCATTTGCCCGAGACCACCGACTGGGATTGGCTGGCGCTCGGGCAACATTTCGGGTTACCGACCCGTTTGCTGGATTGGAGCACGAATCCGTTGGTGGCGTGCTATTTCGCGCTTCTCGACGAGACGGCGAAAACTCCGGGCACAGGCAAATTGGCTGACGCCGTGGTGTACGCTTATCCTCTCGACGAGAAGCAGATCGTCGATCCCTCGACTTGGCCTTCGCCCTTCGAGATCGAAGAAGTCGGTTTTCTGTTTCCCTCCAGCTTGGCACCACGGATATCGAGCCAGCGCGGGTTGTTCTCCGTCCATCCCAAGCCCAATCAGCCCTGGCAACCCGACCATCTGAGCGCACATCGTTTCATTATTCCGGCGGATTATCGCTTCATCTTTCAACGCAAGCTATTCCGAATGGGAATCGACGCGGCTCATATCTGGGCGAACTTGGAAGGAGTCTGCGCGTCGTTGAAGTGGCAATACGAGAAGAAGCTCGGTATCAGCGCGGCCGGACTATAGGAGGGATGCATGAGCGGCGAAAAGGCACCCGGTTTGACGTCTCGACAAGCCCGGGACATCGCGGACGCGGTGAGAAGCCTGGAAGTGTCCACGACGGAAGCTTGGAGCGATCTCGATTTGCTTTCGTCGCACACCCACGTCGAAGCGGTGGAAGTCTTTGAGGACGAAATTCGCCTATCGGGGACGCATTTCGAAGGTCCGGTGAACGTGCATGTGACGCTCCAGTATTCGGACGACGTGACATGGTCGGAGACTTTCCCTGGACGCTTCAACGGTAGTCTCAACGGAAGCGAGATTCTCATCGAAGGGCTTCAGGTCGATACGAGTTCGTTTACCGGATAGTTTCTTTGCGGCCTATCACCGCAGAATGCGTACCGCGCCGAGACGTCGGGGGGCGGTCTCGACGCCCGGAAGTCCGGCGGGGGCACGACGAACGAGCGCGGCCTCGGCGTCGCATCCCGATAGGTCCCGACAGAGCGAGGCGCTCGGAGTCGATATGTGTCACATGCGCCCCGCAATCGTTCTCGACACCGATCGTACCGATCCACTCCCGCAGCGGCCATTCCTGAATGCAATGTGGGCAGAGATTTTTGTCTTCGGCCACGTGTTCTTTGAACTCTGATAGGTCGGAATTCGAAGAGATCGATGTCGATCGCTTTACAGCTTTATAAGCGTTCGTGCGCCGCATTCGTTGGCGAAACCATCGTCTGCCCCAGTGACGCTCACGCAATAGCGATCGTCTTGCGGTCGCATCGAGCGTCTGCCAAGCGTTACTCGAGAACTTCGCCGGCCTCGTTGATCAGACGTTCGCGACGGGCATCCTCGATCGCGCGGATCAGCCACAAGACTTTGTCGCTTCGAACGTCGAGAGGAGGCTGTCCGAGAAGCTCCTTCATATCATCTCGGGAGTAAGCGCGTAGCATCGAGCCAATGTACCCGTAATTGTGAAGGTTGACCGCTGTCGCAAGCGTCCTTTTCATAGCATCCAGGTGAAACGCTCGGTGCATCGGATTGCTCGTCGTCGACGTGCGCCAAAGCAGGAGGTTGAAATCGACTTGGGGCGATGTCGCCAACGCGAGCAGCTCGTCCGCCGACATTTCGTCGATGACCTCCGCAAAAAGCGTCGGAATCTCCGATGTAAGGTCGGGTATCGCCATCATATGCTGCAGCAAGGCGCGATCGAAGGATTCGAGAGGTTCGAGGGATTCGAGAATCTTCTTGGCGTAAGGCCTGTCCGGCCCCGGGGTCGACAGCACGAAGCGAATTGCAACGTCGGGAGCGAAACCGAAGCCTCGCGCCAGCATATCGGGATCTTGGCGTCGATAATATTCGCGCATGAGGGCAAACTCACGGAATGGCAGTCCGCCAGTCGGCGGTCCGACCTCGAGGTCGACGCCCGTCGTCCGTTTCCAGGCCACATAGAGGCGTAGGACCTGGACGACATGGTAGGTAGGCAATCCGGATGGCGCGGCGAACCGTTTTACGATCTCCGGCAAGCCCGTAACTTGGACTTTCGCGATCGCTTCGATGACGTCCTGCATTACTTTTGGCTGCATCGTGCCGCGGACACGAGACGTGATTTCGGCGATGATCGTCTCCGGCGCTTCGGTCAGGAAGCTCATGGCCGACAGCGTCGGGACATCATGCAGGCCATCGAAGGACGCCGGCAATCCGGCGATCAGTTCCGGCACCATGGATGAACCGTGACGCGCGATGAGCACGCGCCATCCAACGGCGTCGTGGCCAACCGCGATCCAGCTTCTCGCTGTTTGGTCGTCGATCTCCAGCGAGACCTCGTTTGCCAATTGATGATGGTGCCGGATGTCGCTCGCCGCGAACGCCGATCTCTGAAATCGAGCGATCCACGCGCTTCCTTTTTCGATAACGGCGAAGCCCAATAGCTCCTGCGCTTTAGGCGACATCCCGGGGAAATGTTGGAGAAGATCCTGGAAGATGCCGTCGTCCCCGACAGTCACCAACAATCGGTTCAGACTCCACCAACCGCCGGTGTTTGGGTTCAACAAGCGGTCGACGATGTCCCCGTAGTTGTCCGCGATCCATCTCGCGAGCTTCTGGTTTGTCGCGCGCTCTGCCGCAGTCCGGAGCCGCCATGGCCCGTTTTTGATGAGGCCCTCCAGATGCGGGCGGCCCCAGTCGGGGATGAAATCGCCGCACGCCAGCGCGGCGGAAAGCGCGAGCTCTGGGTCCAGACGGTTGGAGCGTTGCATTTCTTCGAGCCACCCGAGCCATTCCGGACCGCCCGCGCGGGCTATGATGTCCAGAACGACTGTTGTTCCCGGAACACCGAGCCAATCCGCCAACGCGGCGCGATTCTGGAAAAGAATCTCGACGTCGAAAGCGTTCAGAAGCTCGACCGAATGCATGCCGGGCGCCGAGAGTTCGCTCAGTATATCGAGGGCCGGACGCAGGAAGCGGGATCGACGCGTCTGCAGACCAGCGATCGCTCCCCGGACGCGCACGGCCAAATCGGTCGCGGCAAGCATGCCGTCGAGCTGCTTGTCCAGAACGGGACTGGTTCGCGTCGCGTCGACGTTGACGCTTAACGCGGCGGCGAACACGGCATCCGAGGGGGCGCTTGCCGATACCATGTCGACATCCGACCGCTCTCGCGATTCGAATGCGAGCTTGAAGCTTTCGCGTGTCTTCAGATCGGGCAGGGCATCTTGCACTATACGGGCGTGCAGATACCCCATTCCGGCGAGCCAGCTCCAGTACAGGTCGTGAATCGGAAGTACGCGTCCGGATCGATCCGTAAGCGTACCGAGCCGATCGAGAAGGGCGACGGGTCCCTCGAGACCGGTTTTGCTGGCACGGGCTCTCAAGCCAGCGAGGAGCGATGCGTAGTCGGTGTCGCCGGCGAGCGTCATTGCGGCTGCCGTGCCGAACAGGGCCTCGCTTATGGCTTCCGGCATTCCGTTCGAAACCTGGTCGTGAAGACGACGCAGCAGTTCGCCTCGCGTGACCGACGCGCCGCCCAAGGCGATGTAAAGAACGAGTAGCAGAGGAATGCGTAGAAGATCGACGAAATTGGCGTCGATCTGATGCTTGGCTCCGAACGCTTCTTCGAGCGTCGATCTGACCAGCGATGGCGTGAAAGGTTGAAGCGTCCAGGATTTGAAGGATGTGTCCGATGCGTTCCGCTGCCGTCCGTTGGCGATCACGCGAATGTTGTGAATCGCCCTGGCGGCGGCTTTACGTTCGGCGACGGCGCCATCGGCGAATTCGCCCCAACCGTCCACGAACATGATGACTTTCGGTTGTCGCAAGGCGGACATCGCGTCGATCGTCGGGTCAATGTCCAGAATCGAGTCCCGCAGCGCCCGCCAGGTCGAAATGCCACTTGCTGCAAGATAGATAGGGATGAGATCGCGCTGTCCGAGCAGATTGGCGGCGACCCGCCAGAGAGCGTGGGTTTTTCCCGATCCCGGTGCGGCGACGATGATGTTGTGAAGCGCAGGACTCTCGACGAGTTCTCCGATGGTCCTGAAGGACCGGCTCTGGTCGCCGACCGGCCGGTTGTCCTCGACGATTTCTCGCTCTATCGACGATAGACCGTCGAGCGCGGCGCGGGCTTGCGCCGATTCGGTCCCGACTAGCGCTGCTATCGAAGGCGGCGCGTTTGCGTCCAACAACGCTTGCGCGATCGTTCGGAGGCGATCTTCCGTAGGTGCAGCCGGCCCGCTTTTCGGCGCGGTGGCTTGCGAAACGAGATTCTCATATGTTTGCGACGGTACCGAGATGACGGTCGCCTTCTTGAAGGTCGAAAGGAGGGCGGTACGGTCGAGCCTTCTGTCGGGAGATCCCAGAACGGTGTCGATCATTCCGCATAACATGAAGTCGTAGGCGCGTTCTGCGGCCTCTTCCGTTGCTCCGACTTGGTCTCGCAGCTTGACCAACGTCTTCCGATTTTCCGCCGACACGTGCTTCCAATCGGCCGCGCCGCAGACGAACTCGAGTCGGTCAAGCAGACGATTCCGCAACTCCGCGTCGGTGGTTTTACGGATGAAATCGCCGATCTCGCCCTGATAGAACCGTTGGGCGAGTGCCGCGCGGAGCTCGCCGACGTTCGCCGGATCCATTTCCTGCCATACAGCGATGGCCGCCCGCCCGGAAGGTAGCGCGTTCTTTCTCTCCTTGCCGATCGGCGATGTGGTCAGGAAGGTCAGCCGGACCTCTCTGCCGGGGTTCGTCCCGCTCAAGGCGAACAATCGCCCGATGGCGTCGAGAACGTCGGTCGAGTTGAGAGTTACCGATCCGGATTCCCTAGTGTCCTTGACTTGGGTCGCCTTCAGGACCTCGTCTAGCTGCGACGGGTCCTTCAGGACTTCCGCGAAGTCTTCGGCAATCTCCAGATGGAGCTCGTCGTGTTCGCGGAGCGCCAACCAAGCCGACATGCTTCTGTGGATCTGGTAGACATAGCCGCGTAGCGGAGCGATCGCCTGGCGAGCTTCGTCATCGCTCGGGACCTGCCACGGCGTCTGCCCAGTTCCGAATGTCCCGATCTTCTGGCTGGCCATTTCGCGCTTTCATGGTCTATCTGAGGTGCGGTACGCCGGTTGCTGTGGAACCGACGCCATATCGACTTTCATGCGTCTGAAATATCTGAGTCGTGCTTCGGGCGCTCCAGAAGTTCCTCATGCACGCGATCGTCCGCGGGTCCAGCTTGCTTCACTCTGGATTAGCGTAGCAATTCATTCGGCCAACCATGCGACGGCACGCGCCGCCTCTTTCTCGGTCCGGTCGGCTTGCACGACACACGGTCGTGTTCGTTACGTAAGGCGGACCCAATCGACCTTCCCAGTCGTCATGTAGACGATGGCGCCCTTGCGGGCACCGACCGCCCGCAGATACTGGCCGAGCTGGTTGCGGTAGGCGGCGAATTCGGCTTCCTTCGGGGCGACGTCGCTTTTCCAGTCGAATACGACCTCGCCTTCGTCGTCGTGCGCGACAGCATCGGCTCGACCCGCGATGAGAACGTCGTCGGCCGCCGCGGCGTAGATCGGCAATTCAGCGACCATACGTCCACGGTATGCGACGATATCCGGAAGGTGCAGCGTTTTGAGCGCGGTCGCTGCGATTTCTGCCGTTTCGATGATGGCACCGGTCGGCGACATCGACGATAGTTGAGCGAGCAACTCCGCGGACCGGCCGGTGACGACAGCCACGTCCTCCTCGATCTCTCCGGCGATCAGCTCCTCCATGATCTTGTGCAAGAGGATGCCGCGGATACGTCCGCCCTCGATCGCCGCGGCAGGGCTGACCGGTCCCTCGTCGCCCGCGTCCGGAGACAACGGAGCGGTGATTACGTCCGGGTCGCCGTCGCTGGGCTTGATCCATCGCACGCGCGGCGCTGCATCGATGCGAGCTCGTTCGTCCGCGAAGATCTCCGCGCTTTGGAGGTTGACGGCCGGCGGCTGCGTAGCGATCGGCGTTCGCGAGAAGCGGCCGATGTCCAGCTCCGGAATATCGTTGAGCTTGAAATCCAAGAGCTTCGCCCAAGAGGTGTCGTTGCTCCATGTGAAGTCCGGTATGACCAGAAGCTCCATCGCGCGCGTGCACGCGACGTAGAGCAGTCGTACGTTCTCGTCCTTCTTCTCGGCTTCTTCGGTCCGCAGCGCTTCTCCCAACCCGGGCGGCACGATCTGGCCCAAAGCCCAGTGTAGGCTCTCGTCGCGCCGTCGATGCACGAACGCCTCTGCTCTCCGCGGCATGGAGGCGCGGTTGATAGGAATGACGACCGGCCATTCCAGGCCCTTTGAACTGTGTACGGTGACGATCTCGATGGATTGGCCGTCGGCCTCGATCATGCCTTCCGGCGAACCCGATCCGCTCGACCACTCGTCGTCCACGTCTCTGGCGAACTGGACGAAGCCGCGCACGTCGTAGCTACGCGCGCGTTCTATGAGGCCGTCGATGTTCGCGAGAGAACGGGCCGCCTGGTCGGCGCTGCGCGCCGCGACGACGGCGCGGATCCGGAGCCGCTCGATGGCTTCTGCGAGGATCGAAGCGGGCGTTGTGCCGTTCATGCGCCGGCGCAGGTCTCCCAGGATCGACAGTACCTCGCACGCCACCGGATTTCCGATCGTGGTCGGGTCGGTCCGCAGCGATAGGCCGACGATTCTGCTGTCTTCGACCGGCATGCTCGCCGTGATGTCGAGCAACTCCTGTTCGGTGAGGCCTACGAGCGGACCCCGCAGCAGGGCCCCGAGCGCAAGCGTATCCCGTGTATCGGCCAAGGCGCGGATCAACGAAACGAGATCCTGGGCTTCTTGACGCTTGAAGAGGTTCTTGCCGGCCTGAGAGGCGAACGGCAGACCTGCCTCTTCCAGCGCCCGCTCGTATCGCCACAGGTCCGTCGAGACCGGGGCCAGCAATGCGATGTCGCCCGGTCGCAGTCGTCGCCTTTCGCCGTCGTTGAGTTCGATCTCGAGATTACCGATCAGTCGTGCGCATACCTCGGCGACGACTTGTGCCTCTTCGTCGCGCGCGCCGTCGACTTTCGTCTGCGGAGGAAGCTGCACGGAAACCTTGGCCACGTACGGCACGACGCCTCGGACATCGGCTCGGGTGTTGCGGAGCGCGACATAGCCGGCGTCCTGCGATGACAGCCGTTCCTCGAAGCAACGGTTGACGTGATCCAGGATCTGGCCGCGGGAGCGGAAGTTGGCGGCCACCCGGAGGATGTTATCCGGAAATTGCCTTGCGATCGCTTCGCGCACGACGAGATAGGTCGCCAGGTCGGCTCCCCGGAAGCGATAGATCGCTTGTTTCGGGTCGCCGACGACGAAGAGATTTCCCGGCGCCAGCGACCGCTCGTGCCATGCGCACGCGACGTCGGACGTTCCGCACAACAGGAAGATGATCGACGCCTGGACGGGATCGGTGTCCTGAAACTCGTCTACAAGCAGATGCCCGAAGCGCGCTGCGGCGGTCGTGCGGACGACGGCATTGTCGCGCAGCACGGCCCGGCACGTGAACAGGAGATCGTCGAAATCGAGTACGGCAGCTCGCCGCTTGAACGCCTCGTATTGCGTCATGACTTCTTCGAGCTCGGCAGAGAACGTTCCGATGATCGCGGTCGCGATCCGCCCCATCAACGTGCCGTAGGCCTGCTTGCATCGCGCGAAGTGTTCATCCGCCTCGTCGGCCAGCCGGTCGCCGTTCTCTTTGCCGCCCGCCTTCTTCCACAAGGTCCGTCGCTGATACTCCCGCAGATCGAACGTTCCCTTCCGCATGATCGGAAGCCACGCCGGATGGGCCAACGTCCACAGACCTTCGAAGTCGGGCATGGGATCGAAGCGTCCACGGAAATGCGTCACCAAGGACTCGAGCGCGACGATGTCCGGATCGGCTTCCGGCGGCACGTCGACCCCGTCGCACCACCGGCGGAATTCGCGGACGGCTTCCGCGAGGTCGAGGTCGGCATCGGAATCGAGGTCGGCTGGGAGGGGCCGCCCGGACCGATAGCGGCGGCGGAATTTCGCGAAGCTGCGGAGCAATCCTTCTGCTCCGATCGGATCCCGGCGCGCGACGGATGCGATGGGATCGCTCGTCGACGTCGGCGCGTCGCGATCCAGCCGGCCGCGCCACCATCGGTCGAAGATCGAGTCGAAGGCGAAATCGGCCTGATCCCCGTCGAGGATTTCCGCACCGGGATCGATTGCTGCTTCCACCGCGTAAGTGAGAAGGAGATCGTGGCAGAAGGAATGGATCGTTCCGCACGTAAGCTCGTCGAGTCGGTCCGCCGCGGCGCGAAGCTTGGCCTTCTGGCCGGCGTCCGGGCCTGACGGCATCGCCGGCCTGAGTTCGTCCGGAATCTTTCCCTGAAGGATTCGTTCGAGATACGATGCGATGCGTTGGCGCAGTTCGCCAGCGGCGAGTTCGGTGAAGGTGATAGCCGCGATGGAGCCTGGATCGGTGCCTGCCGCGAGGAGCATCACGACGCGGCCCGCGAGCAGCGACGTCTTCCCTGTGCCGGCCGCGGCCTCTACCAGAAGGCACGACTTCAGATCGGTCAGAGCCCTCAGGCGCTCGGCCTCGTCGGCGATCTCGGTCATCTGGCGCTCCAGAAACGTGAGACGGCTTCGTTGGCCTTGTTGGTAGCGATCAACTTGCGTCGTTGGTACCCGGGCGACGCGGGAAGCGCCAACCGCAGGTCGTTGGAGCCGTCGAACGACTGTCGGCCCGGCGTGACGGTGCCGCTTCGGATCATCGCGACGGCGACGTTGATGAAGGCGGCTATCTGCTCGATGGTGGCCTCGAGCTGCGGGAGCCGAAGCGCAAGCGTATCGCCCCGCAGGTACAGCAGCCTGGCGACGACCGTGGGGTCGCCTTCGAGCAGTTGGCGGCAGGCGAGACCGTACAACGCCCGTTGCAGTTCGGAGCCGCCTCCGATCACGATGCGTCCGGGGTCTCTCGGTGCCTCGCCCGTTTTGTAGTCGGTGACGCGGACGGCGGACTGGTCGCTTCGCAGATCCAGGCGATCGACGGTGCCGCGCAGGGTAACGGGCGTGCCGGGCACCGCGACTGGAATTCTCGGATCCCAAGGCAGCTCCCGGTCGGCCACGAAGGATTCTGGCTGGCCGAACGGCACCTCCGTCCAGCTTCGGGTGCCGCCGTCCGATATTTCCCGCCGAACCAGTCCCGCGAGCGCCAAGGTTGCGGCGAAATCCACGGTGTTGCGCCATAGCGTCGTCGGGGGCACCTGCTCTCGAAGAGGCCATTCGTCCCGGACGCTCCCGACCGCTTCGGCGAGAGCGTTCTCGATCTCGGTCTCAGTTGCTGCGATGTAACCCGGGCGCGGTTCGAGCATGTCGACCGTCCGGCGCAGAAGCTCGTGTACGAGCTTGCCGAAATCGTCGGCAGAGATCGTCATCGGCTGGTCGCTGTCGCGCGGCGCGGTCCATCCGAGCGCATAGCGCCACACGAAACCTAACGGATCGCGCAGCATCAGGCGCAAGGACGTCGGAGACTGGACGCGCTCGATGGCCCGGGAGATCGCGGGATGGTCAGCATCGTACTTGCCGTCGTTGGCCGTAAGCTGCGCGACGTGCCAGTTACGCCAGCACTTGTCGGCGGCCTTCAACCGATCCATGTTCGCGGCCTCCTGTGGGCGCGCCATGATGCGATCGGCCTCGTTCCAGGCATGCTCCGGAATCCGGGCGCGCGAAAGCTGCGTTTCGGTCCGATCTTCAAGCAAGGGGCTGCGTCCGACGCGGCTGCCTTGCGCGCTCCGCCGGCCGCGCGAGAGCACGATTCCGCCGGTCGCCGCTTTGAGGACGATGCGGAAGTGTCTGCGGTCGGCCTTCGCGACCGGATCGAAGTCCAAGGACTCGGCCGACAGGACGTGCGCGGGCACGATGGAATCCTCGCCCTGACGACGAGGCCAATTGCGGTTGGTCAGGCCGAGCAGGCGGACGAACGGGCGCGGTGCCGATGCCAGGTCTTTGGCCGAGCACCAGACCACCGAACAGGCGGCGTCGTCCTCGGATTCGAACTTCGCGGAGCGCAGGGAAAGCTCGATGGCCTCAGGCGGAGCGCTCCGCAACGCGGCCTGCCATAGATGCAGCGCCCGTCCCCGCAGCAGAAGGCCGGCGGCCTCGGTCGCCGCCGAGATCCCTTTTTCGAGCACCTCGATGATCGGCAGGATCGCCTGCACGCCCGTCAATGCGGCTTCGACTGCTATGGCGGCGGAAATCGCACGCCGCCATTCGTCCGAGCGCGACAAGGTAGCGCCGCGGGGTAATGTGGTCGGCCATCGGTCGGGCAAGGAATCGAGCGCGTTTCGCTCGCCCCGGCAGAGCGAGACGAGCCGTCGCACGCGCTGCTGATTGATGCCGCGCTGCAGGACGTCGGCCAGTGCCGCGCATCGCTGCCCGTCGCGGGTCGAGAGCGCCGGTATGCCGTGCGGGAAGGCGATCGGAAAACCCGCGTCCGCAGCGAGGGCCCGGAAATGGTCGTCCCAATTCGAGGTCGCGGCCGACACGATCGCAATCTGGCAGGTCTTGGCTGTCCCGGCCGCGATCAGTTGGCGCGCCCATCGCAGGCTCTCGACCACTTCGTGGCGGGGATCGGCGCAGGAAACGACGCTCGGCGCGATCGGCTCTCCGTCTGGCGTGCGCAGGACATTTCCCCCGAACCATCCGGTCTCGGCATGTTCGGATGCCAGCCAGTCGACCCGGACCTCCTTCGCGAGCGCAAGTATCAGCGGGCGCCACAGAGGCGGGATCATGGACAGGTGTTCGATCTTCGTCGGGCCGATCAGGCGACGGGCATGATGGATCCGGGCGAGTGCGGCGTCGCGCAGATCGACGGGAGACACCATGGCCATCGGAAGTGCTGCCCGCACGCGGGATTCGATCGCAACCAGGTCGTCGAGACGAGCGACCGTGGTGCCGGCGGACTGGATGGGTACGTCCGCGTCCCAGATCTTGCGCAGCGCCCTCGAGACCGCCCGCGTCATTCCCGGCAGGTCACGCACCGTTTCGATTTCGCGGAAACCGCCTTCCGCGAGCGCTGCCTGCACGGCAAGGTCCAGGTGCTCTGAGGTGATGGGGGATCGAAAACCACCGGCCAGCCGCGCGGCGAGCTGGGGAAGCGTCAGGATCTGCAGGCCGATCTCGCCGGATCGCGCGGCTTCGGCGCGCCGCATTTGGAACGCCAGCGGACCTCCAACGATGGATGTTCGGATTTCGACCATAGGGCTGACTTTCGCGACTCGTACCGGGACACGATCTTAGCACCCCGAATTTGGACGGGCCCGGAATTGACACGAAATTTCCGGGACTTCGGGCGCTCGCGGTCCGCCTGCGTCATGCGGGTCGAGGCATGTCCTGGCCATGGGATTTCGGAGCCCCCGTCGGACGGTGCGCTTGCAGACGCGACCAGGCCGCATAATTATCGGATTGCCGTCGGTGGAGGAGGGATTCGATGTCAAATTATGTCTTGCTGGAGCGGGCCGTCCGTCGGCCGCATGTCGACGCGCCGCGTCTTGCCGGCCGGCGCACGCTACGACGCCGCTTCGGGATGCTGGCAGACCGGCGAGAACGGCGATCTAAAGCCGCCTAACCCTGCGGGCGTTCTGCGGCCGGAAAGCCCACGACGACCCCCTCCGGACGCGGTTTGCCGGCCGCGATGAAGTCGGGGTCCTCAAGGAGCGTAGCACCGCTACCCAACTCGTCCGGCTGTCGTCGCTTGAATTTGAAGACGTGATCGTGCGCGTAGATCTGGTTTTCTGCGTTGCTGATGATGAGGCTGTTCACCTCCGCGACCAACGACGCGTCGGCCTCGATCACGTTCTCTTCGCCCTCGAACGTTCCCCTGAGCGCGAGGTTCGTCGAAATCGGAAAGATCACCTCGGTACCGAGAACCGCGAACCCGGGCGACATGCCGCCATGGGGTAGGCCGTCGCTCCAGCGGAGACAGACCGGATCGTCGATCGTCACGAAGCCTCCGGTGTCGTCGGACGCGACGAGCATCTGCCATTTCCGATGCCAGAGCTTTTCTGCGAGCGGATCGTGTTGGTCGATTTCCGCCATCATGATCTCTTCCTTGGTCGCCGCGAAATCTTCGTCCTTCGCCTCGTCGATCATGCGGCCCAGCGATGCGGCGGTCTCGTCTCGCTCGAGTCCTGAAGCCTTCGCGAAGTCGGCGATGACTTCTTCTCTCGCCTTGCCCTGTAGCCCCTTTACGAAATTACGCTTCTGAAAGCTGATGATCTTGCCGAGATCTTCCCGTCTGCGCGGATTGCGGAGCGCTAGGGCGGCCATGAAATTCACGAGCAGAGACCTGTCGGCTTCGACCGAAAGCGATTTCGCCGCCTTGATGCGTTCGAGGGCGGGAGCGACTTCGCCCTCGAATTCGGAAAGCGCCTTCTCGATCGCGTTGGGATCCATCTCCGGCACGTCGATGCGGTTAAAATTCTTCTTCTTGGCGACGTTGTCGGGCGATGTGCGGAACCATTTGTTCTGCGGTCGGTCGATTGCCAGCAGTTGTCCCATTGCGCCGGTAAAGCCCCGCAGATACATCGTCGGAACGTAGTGGTGACCCTTGGGTCCGGAAGACCTCGCGACATCGGACATGGGTACCCCTGTGCCATTGCCGCCTGATCATCGCGGCAAGCGTCAATCGTAGAATTGCTATCTCTTCGAGCCGACCCGATGCAGGCGAAAAAGCTTCTCGAAGAAGTCGGTGATTTTCTCTTCCGCCCCGCTGCCCAGCAATTCGTTCGCGCCGAAGCGGTAGACCTCGTAGCCCACCAAACGCAGTTCGCGGTCGGCGGACACCATATCGGCATACACCCTCAAGGACGGGGTGTCGTCGTGCGAGAAGTGGTGCTTGCCATCGACCTCCAGGACGATGCGCTGACGGTTCGGGAGTAGCAGGAGAAAGTCCATGCGTTGGCGCGGAAGCGGCAATCGATGGCGCAGGCTTTTCGACGTAGCTGGATCGTAGTGCAAATAGACTTGCGGCAGGAGGGCCGGAAGATCGTCCCCCAATGCGTTCCGATAGGTTCTGAAGTAGGTCTTGAACAGCGCCTCCTCGGCCTTCGAAGCGAGAGATTCCTGAAGGCGGACTCCGAGCTCGGCCGCAGTGCTTCCGGGCACGAGATCGGACCACCAGGCGACGAGTTCGGACCAGAGCAGGCCGGTCGATCCGATCGGGCGGTCGTATACGAGGCAGTTCTCTTCGCCGGAAAGGATGACGATGTCGTTGTTGATGGCGTCCGCGAATCCGATCTCGGGCTTCGGCCCTCGCGAAGCGAAAATGAGATTCTTCGGACGACCAGCGACTCCCCGGACAACCTGCTGGAATCCGAAGATCGGATGGCCGGTTTCCTCTCGTTCCTGCACGAGATGATATCCATCTTGCGTCAGGACCTTGTTGAGCTCGGTCACGATTTTCTGCTGATCTTCGCCGGACCGTGCCAGTGGGTGCACGGCATCGACGATGAGAGCGGAAAATCGGGCGCGCGAGCAATCGAACGCGCCGATCTGCTCGAACAGGTACTCGACCGACCAGTCGCCGGGATTGCGGACCATGTGTCGCTCGATCTGGTCGCGAAGGCTTCGACCCGCGCTCGGAATGAACATTTCCAAGGGGGAGGACAGAGCGAAGTATTTGCCCACGAGACCGAGAAGATCCAGCTCGCCCGCAAGATCGTCCCCGAAAACGCGCGCGACGTCCCTTCGGGTTATGCGCGTGAGGGGGGGATCGCTGGCTTCCAGTACCCTGCGTGCGGCCTCGTCGAGCTCGACGTCCTCGTTCTGCGACGCGAGCTTCAAGGCCAATTCGGCGAGCCGTGTTTCGTCCAGACCTTCTAGCGCGAGGTCCACCCGCTGGCGCTTGGAGAGGCCTTCGCCGCCGGGCACGACGAACCCATCCAACCACGACGCAACGCCGTCCAACTGCATATGCGTCATGGATTGCAGTCTGCCGGCGAACAAGCCACTAAGATTGATCGGCATGCGACTTGGAAGAGCTCCGCACGAATCCGGCGATGTCGTTCATCCCGAGTACTTTAGCCGTTTTTTGCATCTGCGCGAGATGATACTGGTAGTCGCCTTCAGCCAATTTTCTTTGTGCTTCGTCGGCATTGGCGACGAGCCAACTCTCCCGGACGACCGGGCCACCGAATTCGACTCTCTTGCGTCCCTTGGGGGCTTCTCCCCAATGTAGGACCTCGCGTTCGACCAAGGCGTATGCCGTGAGTTCACCCGCATCGGCCGTGGTATAGTATAACACTTTCTCGAAGTCGTAGGGTTGGTCCGGAAAAGGTTCGAACTCCAGCGACATCTCGCTCGGACATGTGAACTGGTGCATCCGATAAAGCTGAGGCACCGCACGACCGATGTCTGCCACGCTGACGGTCAATGTCGAATCGGAATTCGGCTGAAGGCCGCGAAGCGTTGCGACGACCTCCCGGACCTTGTCCCAATCCGCGCCTCTGCGAACATCGTCGGCTTCCAGCACGCCGCCCAGGAAGCGGCGGTTTCGTACCCATACCTGGACGTCGATGACGCCCGTACCGAGCCAGGCCATCATGGTCGAGAAATTGAGGACGTCATCGAGGGGGACGCGGGTTTCGGAATCGAGCCTCGCCGTGAATTTGCTTTGTCCTTCGATCGACCAGACTATTTCGAACCCCGGGGCTGACACGCGCACCCGCTGCTGTTCCTTCGGAAGCCACGGCATACCCAAGCCGAATACCTTGCCCGATACGCTTATCGGCCGGGTCGACTTCGGACCGCGGATTCTGAGTTCGCACTCGCCTGCCGCATTCGGAGTTATCAGCACGGTGCCTGCACTGAGATCGACCAGTGGCGCCTTGTCGGAGATGCCGAAGCGCGATGGCGTGAACGTAAACTTGTTTACCGGAAGACCGGTGCCGAGCCCGAGCAATTCGTCGAACAACTGCTCGGCATCGTCGGCGCTGAACGACATTTCTCCGCCACCGTAACCGTCTTCGTAGCCGACCGTCTCGTAGATCGCCTTTTTGGCGAGCGCATAATCCGGTGCGGCTGCGGCGATCGTCTCTTGCATCCATTCGACGAGGTCGCCGGAATGAAGGTCAGCCTCGCTGAACCGAAGGGTAACGCGGCGCCTGTGAACGGGGACATCATCGACCGAGGCTTGACGTCCGGCTCTGAGCCACTCGTCCATCTGCCTGGCCCATATATGGATGGCATAGGTCTTGGGCCCTGGAGCGCCGTCGACCATCAGAATCACGAACCAGGGATCAGGAGACCTCGCGGCCTTCAAGGCGTTGGAAAGCTTGATCGAACAAGACAGTCGGGGATTTAGGGTCGATTTTACCTGGACGAACGCCTGTTTCCCCGGCGGGGCCGTGTCGGCGGGTCCGGAACGCTCGTCTTCCGGCAACTCGACGAGATAGTCCCAACCGTTTTCGTCCTCCTGCGACTCGTGGCACAATGCGCCCCCGAGAGCGCATAGGCTCGCGAAGCTTGTTTCCGCGTAGCGCGCGAGGCGCTTTACTTTTCGTTTCGTTTTCAAGTGGCCCAGCCCGTGCTTCTGGCGACGATAGCGACTTCGACGATTTCGGGACGAGCGTTCAAAATACGCGATTCGGGACCCGGATAGGGAGAGGCAGGGGAGTAGCCGGGAATGGATATCGATCGTCGGATCCGGGTGCTCGACGACAGGGAACGGGACGATGGAAGCGTCACGCACATCAGCGATCTGCGCGACCGTCCGTTCGTGGTTCTGTTAGGAGAACCGGGCATAGGAAAATCCACCGTGCTGGGGGCTGAAGCGGTCCGTGAAAATCTCGCCGTGGTGACTGTTCGCGAACTGATGACCGGCACGGAGATCCCGCACGGTACTCCATTGTACCTCGATGCCTTGGACGAATACCGCACGGACGGCGGTGCGGAAGACAAGGCACATACGTTCGCAAACGCGATCCTCAAACATGGCCCGCCGCGATGGCGTCTCACCTGTCGTTCCGAGGACTGGAGGAAATCGGCCGATATCGCTCCGATCCGCAAGACGACGTCTGGACAGCCGATCACGGTGGCTCAACTGCTACCGCTCGACACCGACGAGGCCGTCGCGATACTACGGTCGTGGGGCGAGCCGGACCCGGCAAAGTTCGTGAGAAGCGCCGGATCCTTCGGCGCCACGGCTTTCCTGGAGAATCCGCTCGGGTTGAAGCTGTTGCGCAAGGCCGTGGCGGATGGGGGCGCATGGCCGGCGAACAGGTTCGAGCTGTTCGCTTCCGCCGTGCGCAAGTTGTCGTACGAGCATAGCGACGTCCGCGTCGTCACCGAAAGGCACGACCCGGACACCATCCTGAACGCCGCCGCCGAAGCGTGCCTCGTGCTGCTCGTTGCCGGCGCCCGCGCGGTATGGCGGTCCAATCGCGAACCTCCCGCGCTGGGTGATGCTCGCGCGTTCGTGACGTGGCACGAACTCGGTATGGACAGGAGTCTGCTCGACGATGTCCTGGATACGGCGCTTTTCCGCGGCGAGGGCGAATCCTTCGAGCCCATGCACAAGACCGTCGCCGAGTTTCTGGCCGCAGGAGCGTTGTCCGCGGCCGTGCGCGGGACGCGAACGCGCGCGGCCCTTCCGCTCTCGCGTGCGCTTGCGTTGGTCACCGCAGAAGACGGTACTGCTCCCACGGAGCTGCGGGGCTTGTACGCGTGGTTCGCCGCCCATCTGGCTCGCGACGGCGCACGCCGACGCCGTCCGGCTGATCCGGAAGGACGCGGTATCGGTATTGAACTACGGCGATGCCGCCATTTTCGACACGGCGGGCCGACGCGCCATCCTGGAGAACCTCGGCACATCGGATCCCTATTTCCGCGGGTCCGACATCGGGGTCACTGCGGTGGGCGGACTCGCCGGCGAAGACTTGGCGGCCGACTTCGCTGCGGCCCTGAAGGACCCATCGGACGGCTCGCACCGGCGCTACACGGTCTTCGAAGCTTTGACGGTCGGGCCGCCCGTGCGCTCGCTCACGCCGCTCCTGCGATCCATCGTTCTCGATCCGGTAAGTCAGGAAACGTACCGGCTCAGAGCTCTGGAAGCTCTATCGAACGGATGTGAAGATCCAGGCGGGCTCTGTCGAGAACTTTTCGACGCGCTCGCGGATGAACCGGCATCGTCCGCCCGGGAGGCCGTACGGTCTCAACTAACAGGTAGATTCGCGGAGGGCGGGTTGACCGTCGCCGACGTGCGCTCGGTGCTGGCCGACTACTGCACCTGCCCGCCGGACAACCTGCTCGGACGCCTGCGGGCCCTCCAGGATCGGATCGAGACCGATCCCATGCCCGAGCTTTTCGATATCCCGCTGTCGGCTTGGATGCCCGAACGGCCGGGGCACGACAATCAACGCGATCACCGCATCGAGGTGGGCCACACGTTGGACTACGCGCTTGCGGCGGCGATCGGGACGGTTCCGGCGCCGACGCCATCGTCCGTGTGGCGGTGGGTCGCGAACACTCGAAGGGGTGGGATGTCGCGCCTGAAGACGCAGTCGGCGAAGGCATTCAAAAGATGGCTGGAGGAATACCCCGCGCGCGAGGTGGTGATCTTCAACGAAATCCTCGCTTGCGCGAAGGAGTCCGACGGTCCTTGGGTTCCCACCAACAAGTTTCTGACGACCGCAGGTCGGATGCCATCCCGCGCGGTCATCGAGGATACCCTGCGGCAGGTCGACGAGATCTCGACCGCCGACAAGATCCGGCTTCTCGCTGTCGTCGTGGAGATCGTCAAGGACGGGACCTATCCGGAGGCTTTCTGGCAAACCTACGATCGGGTTACGCGTTGCGAAGACGCGCCGCTGCTCGAAAGACTCACCTGCTGTAACGTCGAAAAGTGGAGACAGGAGGATGCCGAAAGAGCGGCGCGGGGGCGGCGGGAGGAGGAGCGTCAAAGACTGGATGACGTCACCTATCTGGCGCCTCTGATCGCCGATTTGGAGGCCGGCCGGGAAACGGCCGCGCTCGGATGGGGAGCGGAGCACTACTTCGTCCGCGAAGCGCCTGCGGATGTCGGGCGAATCGCCGCGAAATCCGAGGCCTCGATAGCGGTTGCCATCGTGCAGGGCTGGGATGCCGTCGCGCTGAACGGACTCGGAGATATCGACGCCAAGAAGCTCGGCGACTTGGAAGCACGGAGCAAGACCAATCGTATCGAACGGGCTGCGGTCGCCGGCATCTATCGGCGTCTGGTCGACGCCGATCTTTCTTCTGCGTTGCGAGACGTTCCGCTCGATGTCGCCTTGGCCGTTCTGAAGTCGAGTTGGACGGCGAACGACAACCGTAGAAGCGACATGCTCGACCGCTGGGCTATCGAAAGGCTGGACGCCGATCCGAAAGCGGGAGCGGAGCGGCTTCTCCTTTACTGGAATGCCGCCTTGGATGCTGGATCCACGACGCTGCCTTCGCTGTGGAAATTCGATTCCGAGCGCAAGTCGTCCGCCTTCGAACTTGCCTTGTACGGAATTCTTCTGACACGACCCGGCATGAACGTCGAAGCTCTCAGTTCGGCCCTCAAGGTGACCCCGAGAGCGCTCGACAAGAGGAGATTGGCCGATCTGGCGAGAGCCGTGTTGAAAGACCCGAAAGTCGATGGCGCCTGTCGCGAACTCTGGCTACTCGTTGTTTACGTGCTTGATCCTGACATGTACTCGGCGAGCGCGGCTACTGGCACGGCGACCGACCTATCTTCGATCGTTGCGGATAAGGCGAAGAACGACTTCATCGGATCACTCGCCGCCTTGCCTGGCGTCGACCGCCTGCCTACGCGTGCCCTTACGGTCGGTCTCCTCGGGCGCCTCGTTGGTCCGGAGGGCGATCGGGTCCGGAGGAGAGTCATGGATGCCCGTCGAGAGAGCGAAACCGTCAGGAACTCCATCAAGTTCATCGCTGCCGATCCTCGACCCGAGGCCGCTGCGGCGTTGGCGCGTCTTCTGATGGACCCTTCGCTTGAAGCCTGGACGAGCGAACTGAGACATGCACGGGAGCAGCAGCTCAGGATCATGAGGGACGGCAATTTTAAGCATGCGTCTGCGTCTGCTGTGCGCGCGGCGATCGCCGGAGGCCCTCCGGTGAACGCAAGCGACCTCCGCGCGATCGTCGTGTCCGAACTTCATCGGTTGCGTTCCGAGCTGCGAAGCACGGATACGACGCCATGGAAGCGCTACTGGAACAGTACGAACGGCAAGGTCACGACGCCGTTGGTCGAGAACGAATGTCGCGACAACCTTCTCGATCGCCTTCGGGACAGGTTGGACAAGTACCGGATCGCCGGCGCCGCCCCGGAAGCCCGCCGGGGCGAGGGGAGGCGGACCGACGCGCTCGTTTTTTCGGGAGCCGGCCGCAATATCCCGATCGAGATAAAGCGCCACTTCCATCCGGACGTTTGGATTGCCCCCGAAACGCAATTGCAGGGTTACGCATCCGATCCTGGGGCTGATGGCTTGGGAATCTATCTTGTGTTCTGGTTCGGTAACGATGTCGAACCGACTCCTGCTCGACCGGATGGTCAACGTAAGCCGAGTTCTAACGAGGAAATGGAAGCCATGCTGACCGCGGGTCTGGCTTCCGACCTGGCCGCCCGCACGGACGTCATCGTATTCGACGTATCGGATTCGAATGCGAAGAAGCCGATGAAGAGAGGTAAGCGAAGCGGTCGGTAGGCGATCATCCTGGTGCATGACGACGGAAAATCTGGTAAATCTGAATTCGCCAGCGTTTTCGATGCTGAAAACTTGCTAAAACCCGCGTACTACGGAGCGGATCTCGAGCACCAAGGATCAGGGGAATCTCACCCAATGCTCCGGCAAAAACTTCACGAGATAACGGAGAACGGCAACCCATCAAGCCACCAAAAGCTGATCGGCGACCTCCGCAAACATCATGCTCATACCATAATGAGCTTGGAGCTCGATGCGAAATATGGCTTCAACTGCGTAATGCACGCCCTCGACATCATCGATCATCCTGAATATGTGCGTTTGGCGTTCGCGTGCCCGCACGATGTCTATGCCGGCGCAGAGTTCGTGGACTTCTTGATCGACCACGAATACCTGTCCGAGAGGGCGACGCCGGCTCCTGGCTTGCTCGCCATCTATTTCGACGGCGGCAAGTTCAAGCATATCGGCCTTCTGCTGTCGGAAACTCGCCTTGAATCGAAGTGGGGTACCGGCCATCTGTACGAGCATGAGTTGTTCGAAGTGCCGATCAGCTACGGCAACGACGTTCGATATTTTGCGCCATTGTCGCCAGTGGAAGCCGTCACAGTCTTTACCGAATTCGCTGAATCAAAGGGCGTGGAGCTATAGGTGTCGCTACCGGAAATCATCACCAACGGCGGGAACGTGGAGTTTGTCCAACGGCTCGACGCCAGCGGCGTTGCGTTCCTAATCGTAGGCGGCGCGGCGGTTGCGGCGCACGGCTGCCGGAATATAAGTGCGGTTGATGATCTGGATATCGTGATCGACCCTAGCACGGACAACGTGAAAAAATTCATCGCCGTACTTGCGGCCTGCCATATCGACTTCCAGCATCCAGTTGCGGCGCTCGCCAAGCCGGGTGTTCAACTCCCGGTCAAGCATCTGCACTACTATCTTGATGTGCTGACGCCTCGCAATGCTAGTTTTGCAGACATGCTCGAAAGGGCGGTTTCGGCAACACTTGACGGCATAGCCGTGCGCGTCGCCGGTCGTGACGACTTGATCGCGATGAAACGATTTGCGATCGCGCAAGACGATGCGAGTCGTGTAAAGCATGAGGCGGATTTGGCGCGGCTGGAGGAAAGATGAAAACCAGCAAGAACGGGCGCGACGAAGAATACATGCCCGTCGTCGCCGCACTCGCCCCGGTGCTTTACAACCTGCGGCCAAAGATAATCGTCATCGACGGCCGCCCAGGTTCAGGAAAAACCACGCTCGGCAGGTTTCTAGCGTGGTGGTTCAACGTGTCGCTGATCGAAACAGATCATTTCTTGTTCGAAGGCGAAGGGCTGTACCGATATCGCACCGACGAAATCGAACGCATCATTCGCTTCCGCCTTGACGGCGACTTGCCCGTCATTGTCGAGGGAGTGACCGTGCTTCGGCAGCTTGCGACGATGAACCTTGCGGCCGACTTCTTGATCTATGTTGATAACGCCGGAGCGCCGACACTTCGCCGCGAATACGAAACACAGCTTGCAAAGTATCAAGCGGACTTCGAACCGCGCCAGCGTGCAGGCTTCACGCTGGCACTGGATCACTAGACATCTCTCGCGTGAATAGATCGAAAGAGCTATCTTTTATCAACGACTTATAGGCGCTACGCCTTCTGCGTCGGGAAGGAGGCGCAGTGATCATGGGTAGGCCCCTATGGCCCACCTATCGAGCGGCGCTTTTGAATGCTTGCGGAGATCACCCCTCCCGAGTGTGTCGCCGTCGTGCTTAAGGCTTCTGCCGGCGACACGGCAGCGGCCCCCGGTCAATCCACCGATGCGTGAAGATATTCCTTGATGCCGCGTGCGACGATGCGTAGTGCCTAGTGAGGCAGGGGCCGCTGCAGCTTCAACGCCTCGTGCACGGGGACAGTCATCCAGGTTTCGACCTCTTCGGGCGTCGGCAGGATTACCGGCATCGCCTTTGGGTGGATGGCGCCAACTTCAGCGTTGGGCTCCGTCGTGAGGAATGCGTAGAGGTCGTTGGTGGTCTCGCCCTCTTTGACCTTCCGGACTGATGTCCAGTTGGTCCAGATGCCGGCGAAGCAGGCGAGGGGACGGGTCTCATCGAGGGCGAACCAGATGTCGCCGCCTTCGGCCTTATTGAACTCGCTGAAGGAGTTGAACGGAACCACACAGCGGTTCTCGGCTCCCAGCCATCGCGTCCAGTGCTTGTTCTTCACGTTGCGGATGTTGGTCGTGCCGCCGTCCGGCTCCATTCTGAGCAATTCCTTGAAATCAACGGTCTTGCCCTTGGCCTGCAGCTTTTCGGCGCGTTTCTTGGTGGCGTCCATCAGTGCCTTTGATGACGATGGCATCCCCCACCGCGCCGTGGCGAGCTCGCGGCCCTCGGCCCCGTTGCGCACGATCGGTGCGTTGTAGTCGGGAAACACGCCGGGCATGGGGGCCAGATTGCCCACGTATCGGTTCACGACACGAAACAGCGCGCTGATGGCGGCCCTGGTTGGTCGTGATCGAGTAGAGATTACACATCGGTCAGGCTTCGATTCGAGGGTGGCGCGGCTGCCATGCCAATTGTAGCAGAGTCGCGGACGGACGCCGGCCCGCCTTGGCGCATTTGCGGCAGCGCAGCCGGCTGGCGAGATCATGCACGAAGGTGGTTGGCGGGTGCTTCATCGCCGCAAGGTCGACGTCGCTCGGCGTCTTACAGCGCGCGCACCTGATCTCGAGCCAAGGGAAACCTCCATTTACAGCTTGGTCGATGGTGGGCGAAGGATCGATCGGTTCGCCGTCGCTCCACATGCGCTCGTTCCAGCTTTCGCAAAGCAGCCTGTCAGCTTGCTGAATCATGGCCTCGCCCTTGGCCCGCACCTCCGACGATTGAGCGGCCAGCATATTGGCCATCGCACGTGCCTTGCCGAGTTCTTTCGCCAGAGCCTTGCGATCGCCGCCCGACAGGGGCGTGGGGTGATACTTCGGAGCCATCCGGACATCCAGGCGCTAAGAGATCGGATCGGCAATCGGGAAAAGTTACTTCGTCTCGAACGCCGGCCAGCACCCGTCTTCTTCATGCCTGCCGGTGCGCTGCTGGCAGGTGTTGTCGAGCAACCGCTGCGCCACGTCCTTCCAAAGCGCGTTGCCACCATACAATCGGACTGCATCGGCCTTCTGGATTTCCACGGTCCGCTCGCAGCGACGGCACGAGATGCGCAGCACGTGGCGTTGAATTTCGGAAAGACGTCGCTGCCGCCTCTCGGCTCCGCTCTCGTCGGCGCGAGGGTCTTTCAGGACCGATTCCCAATATTCCGCCGGGAGCGGCGCATCCGGAGCCGCCGAGGAAGGGCCCGGTCTACGGGCAGCTTCAGCGGCCAGTTTTTCCATCTGCTTTGGGGTCGGCATGCGCCAGCTCGCGGGTCGATCGGTCATTCCGAATTAGAACATAACAAGAACAAATGTCGAGTCCGCTCTGACCCTCATCCTGAAAAAATCATGCTGTTGGAAGGGGTGCGGTGTCGGAACCAAGCCGGGCCGTTCGTCTTGAATCCGGCGTCAGTAATGGAGTTCCCCGCGATGGCCCCCCGCGCTAACTGGAAAGGCTTCCTGCGTCTTTCTCTCGTCACCTGTCCGGTAGCGCTCTATCCGGCCACGTCGGAATCCGAAAAGGTCTCGTTCAACCAGCTCAACCGAAAGACCGGCCACCGCATCAAATACGCCAAGGTGGACGCTGATACCGGCGAGGAGGTCGACAACGAAGACATCGTCAAGGGCTACAAGGTCGACACCGACACATTCATCGAGGTGACGAAGGAGGAGCTCGAGAACGTCGCGCTGGAATCGACGCGAACGATCGAGATCGACGAGTTCGTCGACCGCAGCGAGATCGACCCACGCTACCTGATCCGCCCTTACTACCTGACTCCAGATGGCAAAGTCGGGCACGACGCTTTCGCTGTCATCCGCGAAACCATCCGCGAAATGAACAAGGTCGCGATCGGTCGCGTGGTGCTGACCAATCGCGAGCACATCATCGCGCTGGAGCCGCTGGACAAGGGACTGATGGGGACGCTGCTGCGCTATCCCTACGAAGTCCGGTCCGCAGACGAGTATTTCGACGATATCCAGGACGTCAAAGTCACCAAGGACATGCTTGATCTCGCCAAGCACATCGTCAATCAGAAGGCGGGACATTTCGAGCCGGGCAGGTTCAAAGACCAGTACGAAACCGCCCTCATCGATCTCATCAACCAGAAACGCGCCGGCAAACCCATCACCGCGAAGGCGCGCCCTCGAGGCGAGAACGTCGTCGATTTGATGGACGCGCTGCGCAAGAGCATCGGAAGAGAAGGGGCGGCCGCTACAGAGGCACCCAGGAAGCCGAGCAAAAAGCCACGCAAGGCAGCGGCCGGGCAGAAGGAAATGCTGATGCCGATCGCAGGCAAGAAGCCGGCGAAAGAGGCCGCGGCGAAGAAGCCGGCGGCCAAACCCCAGCGGAAGTCGGCTTAGGTATTGTGACGGTGATGCCGGACGGCCGCGACCTCGTCGTCCGCGGGAGGCTTTGCCGGATGGCGAATCTCAGTCTCGACGACGCACCGGCCGCGCTCTTCGCCCCCTTTGGGAAATCCCTGCTTGCGGCATAGACGAAACGACGGAATCGTACGGTCACGTCGGTGGGCAGGGGGCGTGTCATGGCGAGAAAACTGAAAACCTACCAGACTTCGCTGGGCTTCTTCGATCTAGCGATAGCCGCTCCCTCCATGAAAGCGGCGCTCGAAGCGTGGGGCGCAGACAGCAATCTCTTTCATCAGGGCGCGGCCAAGGAAAGCGATGATCCGGACGTCATCGCCGCGACCATGGCACAACCTGGCGTCGTGCTCAGGCGCCCGGTCGGATCCGACGGATCTTTCAACGAACATGCCGAGCTGCCCACCAATCTTGGCGACGGCAAACCAACGAAAGCTGCCCGCAAGTCGAAAGGCTCCAAGGCGAAGAAGCTTTCCTCTCGCCCTGTCGACAAGGCTGCGGAGCGAAAGGCCGCTCTTGACTACCAACGGGAAGAAAGGCGCCGCGATCTTGAACGAGCGAGAGAGGAGGCCGCCAAGCAGAAGGAGCGCGAGCGCCGTCAGCAGGCGGTCGACAAAGCGCAGGCTGCGTTGGACAGGGCAGAACAGGAGCACGCGAAGCGGGCCGCGGCTATCCAGGCCGAGGTCGATGTTCTCGAGAAGAGATCGCAGGCCGAAGAAACCCGCTGGAATAAAGAGAAGGCGCGATTGGAAGCTGCACTGCGGCGCCAGGGCTAGCTAGGCCGTGAGCCCACAAACCTGCCGCGGCACGGAGTTCGCCTGACCGAGTTGCGAAGACATCTTCTCGAGCCCGTGTCAGCCGATTGAAGGGTGGACGACTTGTCTAGTTTCACAAAAGCGATAATATCAAACTCTATTCTGGGTAGATAGCTCGGTTGTTAGCAATTGCCGACACGCTCGGTTCGAGCGTTGATCTCGGTGACAAGTCTGTACATTGCCTCAATTTCGGAGAACCCATCAATGTTTTCGCGCCGTTTGGTACTGGCAGGACTTGCTGCGATTCCTGCACTACTCGAAAACAAGCTGCTTCATGCTGAAGAGGCGCCAGCGGAGACCGGTGATATCGTCGAACTCGCCTATCCGCCTTTTGGAGATCTAAATCCCGAACGGCCGTTTGGCAGTACCCCTCCCGACGACGCGCAGAGAAAGAAGGTCGAGAAAATCATTGCCGAGACCCCGATGGGGCCGACGCCTGTCGCTATCGCCTTGAGTTTTGCTCAACGGTTCGCGATCAGCGATCCAAAGGCGATCTCTCAGTGGCCGGGGAACGAACCTTGGAATCCACTCGTGGTCACTTTTTTTCAAAGCACATCGACGGCCGCGAACAACGACATGGTTCCCTGGTGCGCCGCTTTCGCAAACTGGTGCATAGACCGGGCAGGCAAGCACGGGACGCGTAGCGCGTCGTCGCAATCGTTTGTCGATAAAAATGCGGAGAGATACTTCATCAGGACCAATAGTCCCGATGCCGGCGACCTGGTTGTATTTACTTGTTATCGTCCCGGAACCGAAGACTCGTTTGGCCTTGGGCACGTCGCTTTCCTGACGGGCAAGCCGTCGGCGGATTCCATTCCGACGGTGAGTGGCAACACGTCGAAGGACGGGCGCTATAGCATTATCGCTGAAAGGCCTTTTTCCGCCAAACCGCAAACAGTCTACCGCACCGTGAACGGCGTGCGGACTCAAACAACGATGAAGGTGAATTCCTATCTCCGGATAGCATGAGGTTGATCATGCGCAACAGATTGCTCGTCGTTTTGTTGCTCGGCTTCGCTGGACAGACACATGCGATGCCTGGAAAAGACATAATGGATGCCAACACACCGGCAACGCTTTACCTTGAAGCGATAGATGACAAGGGAGTTGTTACTGAAAGGGGCACAGGATTTGTCGTGTCGCAGGATGGATACGTAATAACCGCTGCGCATGTGAGGCCGAAGCCAGGGGGGAGACTGTTGGCTGTTGTCGGCCAGCGCGTTGGAGCGCAATTCCCGCTAAATCTTCGCGAGGCGGACGAGTCCAACGATGTCGCGCTCTGGCAGTTTCCGCAGGCGTCCATTTGCCGGCCGGCTGTCACGATCGGCACCAAGCCGGTCAAGGTTCTCGATCGGGTTTTGGTTCTGGGGTTTCCCCAACAGGATGGTCTTTCGCCCGCGAGTCTCGGTATCACAAACGTACACACGGAGGAAAAGGGCTTCTACCGCGCCGATGCCTATCTCTGGCCGGGAAACAGTGGAGGCCCCGTTTTCAATGAAGATGGCAAGACCGTTGCGCTAGTTCAGGGCGGAACGCTTCCCGGAACGGAGCGAAACGATCTAATCCCGATCTTCTTCGCCATCAACCTTCTCAAGAAGTGGAATGTTCAAGTTGGGTATGACGAACCCGTTCCTTATGAACTTTCTTGCTACCAGAGCTGCCCCAACCCGTCGAAGATAGTTGGTTGGAGTTCGCAAACGCCGTGGAATTCACCGGGGAGCGGATGGGTGAGCGGCGGTCACACGCAGATTGACGAATGCAACAAGATGGTAGCGGCTGCCCTCGCGAACAATCCGGGTGGGCAGATCGAAATCCAGAGGATGTGGGAGGAATCAAAAAAGGACGTTCTTGGCCATGTCGAGTATCAATACTATTGCAGTGGGACCTTGCGGTCTGGTCCGGCCTATGCCGTCGAACAGTCAGCGTTGTGTCCGTTGAAACAGTGAGAGGGAGCACTGGCAACAACGAGCATTGCATCATTAGTAATTAGAATTAAAAGGCATCGCGATGCGGCATTTGTTATGGCTTCTTGGATTTTTATTCTACGCTGCAACTTCAGCAGTGCACGCAGCGCCAACTACCGAAGAGATCGCGAACAAAGTTCTTGGTTGTTATAGCGCCGGTCAGCAAACGATACAAAAGCTGCATGACTGCTCCGGCTTTTGGGTAACACCTCGAGCGCTTTTGCTTTGCACGATTAAGGCCGGGTGTCCGGTCCAACTCGATACTCTAGATGGTCGAGCTGCTCTCTCTGCTACGATGGCTCAAGAAAAGCTGACCGTTAATAGTTTATTGGTTGTGCGACCAACTGACCTTCCAAAAATCCCCGACCCGAAGATAATCGCGGATTGCAGAAAGGATGCAAAGACCGAAACCTCTTTTCAGGAATGCATTTGGAAGGCGCTCTCAAATACTCAACAGCCATTCCTAAAGTGCGCGGCCATCTCGAATCAATCCGATAGAGCGTTGTGCTTCGCCAATCTGACGAACGATCACAATATGATCGACGTTGTGAAGTGTGTAGGCAACGACGGTTCGGCCGGTAAAGCGCTCACCTGCATAAAGCGACCGGACATAACCGAACCGGCACAAAAGGCGATTGGGTGCGTATCAAACGCAACAACCTCGACCGCGAAGCGACTGGACTGCGTCTTACCGAAGATTGACGCATCACAAAAGATGCTCTCCGAATGCCTGATTGCCGCTGGCAACAATCCGGCGAAAATGAGCAAGTGCATCGAAGAGTCTTCGCCGGAGGCAGCCAGGGTTCGTAGAGTTACTGAGTGCTTTGAAAAGAAAGGTAGCGATCCGATCAAATGTGGCCAGGACGCGATAGCCGCTGGTGCGGCAGCGACAATGATGTCATGCCTATCGAATGCTCAAACGCCATCCGCGCGATTGGCATGCGCCGATCCGACGTCGCCGGAGGCCGCTCGCGCGAAAGCCGTTGCCGCTTGCGTTTCTGGAGGAGGTGCTAAGGATAACCGTTTAGTAGAGCGTTGTCTGGCGCCTTTTCTCGGCGGAGACGCTGAAAGGCTGGCCAAATGCACGGCTAGTGCCGGCGCGTCGCTCGACGGCTGTTTGACGCAAGTTAATCCAAAGATTGCTGAGGCGAACCGCATCATAAGTTGCGTGAAAGCGGCTGAAGCGAATGGAGCGGCCTTTGCATGCACAGCTCAAGCTTTGGGGGGCGACGCACCACGGATTGCAGCTTGCATCAGCAACCAAGATCGGGGTCTTGCTGCGTTGTGCCTTCTCGGAAATAAGCCTGAAGCGCAGATTGCGCAGCAGGCGTATGTCTGTCTCGCTCGATCTCATGACACAAGCGCTCTGCTTGCGAATTGCACTAGCGGCTTCATCAAAGATGAAAAAACGAGACTAGCGGTTGGTTGTTTGGCGCAAGCCGGAAATGACAAATCACAGTTGGCCGGGTGCGCAGCTGGAGCACTGTTACCACCCGATGCTGCGCGGGTTGTTGGCTGCGCGACAACAAGCCAGGGACCAACTTCATTTGCATTGTGCTCTGCCGGACCGCTCATGAACGAGGAATGGCGGATCACCGCAGAATGCGCCGTTCAAACCGGCGGCAACCCAGTTGCCTTTGGTGGCTGTACAGCCGGGCGCCTCACAATTCGTGAGCTTACAAAATGTTTCGCGAGCGGCTTTAAAGATTGCTACGGACCAAATAATGAGATTGTCAAAGCTGTCAATGGAATTGGTAAGTCGACTGAGAAGGCGGTGCAGGACGCTGGAAAATCCATCGAAAAGGCGACGCAAGACACCGGTAAAGCTATCGAGACAGCAACGCACGATGTCGGGACGACCGGCGAGAAGGCTGTGCACGACGTCGGAAACACTACCGAGAAGGCTGTGCACGACGTCGGAAACACTACCGAGAAGGCTGCGCACGACGTCGGAAACACTGCCGAGAAGGCTGCGCATGACGTCGGAAATGCCGTGCACGGCGTCACAAAGGCTATCGGCCTTCCCTGGTAACCTGACCGCGTAGCTGTTCGCATGTGAGATGTAGCGGCGTTGAATACGTCAAAGTTGTTAGAGGCAAAAAAATGATACGTGCAATATTCCGAAATCGGTATCGGCGCGAGAGGGCCGAATGGCTGTCCAAACACCCCGGGTGGGTAAATTTCGAGACGCGGAGCTCGGACGGCACCTTGTCGATCGAGGATGCCAGGGCCGGCTCGACGAAGCCGGGCAGGGGCGCCTTGAGGCCAATCGCCTCGGGCTTTTTACGCTGAAACGCCACTGAAGAACTCCACGCTACAGCCGATTCAAGTTGGCGCAGTCGAATCGTTCCGGAACCTCAGAATCCCATTCGCGTTGCTTGGATGTCATAACAGGAGGCACCCATGGCGGTAGCGAAGAAGACGGCGCGTGGAGAAGAAGCTGGGCCGTTGAAATGCGAAGGCCGGGCTGGCGTTGAGGCTCGACACCAGCCCTTCTAGTCTGGGGCGCATTCCGGACAGGTATCACCGATCGAGTTCAGCACGTCACGAACCTCGGCCGCCGCTGCATCAGGGGAGACGCCTGCTGGCGGGTCTCCACGGGCGATATCAAGGGCCCGCTCACGTGCATGCGGATCGGCGCGATCTTGCATCCAACCGTGTTCTTCGCACTCGCAAATGGCGCCCACTTCCTGGAGCACCTGGATCGCCCATCCACGCAGCGTCCGTATCGCTGGCCTTCGTTCACGCGTCATCAGCATTGAAATAGCTCCTGATACGACGAATCGCTATGTGCGTCATTCGTTCCCTAGCTAGCACGGGCTGGGATTCGTAATGACGAGAGGGCAAGGTTTGGCGTGCACTGCGCGATCGAGCCACGGCATTCGAAGAGCTGCAAATCTCTTCCCGATGATTCAGGTCCGAGCCTTTGACGCGCAGACCGGAGCACGAGAGGAGGTCGCAGATTCCATCGTCGCGGCTTTCCTGGCTTCCGTTAGGGCGCGTGCGGCTTCGCCGCACCGGGCTCTCGTGAACCGAGCCGCTTTGCGTCTCGGCCATCCGGCTTCGATCCCTCGCGCAGAGACGGCGGAGCTCCTCGCCGGGGGCACTCGGGAAAGGGGCTCGCCTTCGGCGATCGCTATCACTGCCCCGTTCCCGGGTGCCGCTTTTAACCGGTCTCGTCGCTGCACTCGGACCCGCGTGCCCCTTCGGGTCGCTATGCTCACGCTCTCCGGGTGCCATTTCAGTGGGGCGATGCGCCATTGGCGCACGCCTGATCAGGGCCTGCGGCCCTAAGCAAGTAAGGCCAGGAAATAAGATGGAAGGCGGGGCGCCTCGCAGATTCCTCGTCCTCACCGTTGTGCGTGCCGCGAGGGCCAACGGGTTCGTTAGTCACACAGCGACGTTTCCTCGCGGACAGAGCCCGAGAGCAAGAGTGCCGGCCGGGTTTTGCCGTGACGGGTTACAGGCTGCGAGAGAGGCTCGCGGCGCCCGTCGCGGAGACCCGCGATGTCCAGACACTATCGGGCGCGTACCGGTGAGGACCGAGCAAACCTTTATGACGAAATCACCAACAAGATCATCGCCGAACTTGAGGCCGGCCGACTGCCGTGGGTGCAGCCTTGGAGCACCGCGGCGAAGGCTTCTTTGGCCATGCCGAAAAGCGCCGCGACCGGTCGACAATACAGTGGCATCAACGTTCTAATCCTCTGGGGCGCTGCCACCGAGCGAGCATTCACAGATCAGAGCTGGCTTACCTTTCGCCAGGCGCTGTCGCTCGGTGGTCACGTCCGCAAGGGCGAGCGCGGGACGACCGTGGTTTATGCCGATCGTTTTGTACCGGTCGACGAAAAGCGGCGTGCGAGCGAAACGGGCGACGAAGCGCAGGCCATCCCATTCCTCAAGCGCTTCACGGTCTTTAATACTGATCAATGCGACGGTCTGCCCTCGGAGATCGCGACGACGGCGCCGCCTCCGCCGCCAGGCCTGATCGAGCCGCGGGTCGAAAAGCTCATCAAGGCAACCGGCATCAACTTCCGCATCGGCGGCAACCGCGCATTCTATGCGCCGGTAGAAGACTATGTGCAGGTGCCGCCACCACAAGCCTATTTTGAGCCGATCAACTGGCATCGAACTGCCTTGCATGAGCTGGCGCATGCCAGCGGACATCAGTCACGTCTCAACCGCGACTTGTCAGGCGGTTACGGTACTAAGAAGTATGCTTTTGAAGAGTTGATCGCGGAGATATCGGCTGCGTTCAGCTGCGCGTCGCTCGGTATCGTACCGACCGTGCGACATGTCGACTATATCGGCTCCTGGCTCGAGGTGCTGCGCGAGGACAATCGCGCAATCGTCCGAGCTGCCTCACAAGGGAGCAAGGTTGCCGATTATCTGCTTGGTTTTCTGCCGGATTCCGTTGTTGACGTGGCGACCGAGAGAGCGGAGCAGGAGGCAGCGTGAATGTCTCGCCAGTCGCTTCGGAAACGAGAGTGAGAGGGGAGATGCGGCTTTCGCGACGGGTTGGAGGCCGAGAGAGAGGCTCCCGGCCGCCCGTCGTGGAGATCAGACATGACGAAGGCTGTCCAAAAGATCACGCTGTCGCCCTCACGGGACATCCCGTTCAACAACCTGGTGCTCAGCCAATCCAACGTCCGGCGCGTGAAAGCGGGCGTTTCGATCGAGCAACTCGCGGAAAGCATCGCCCAGCGGACGCTTCTGCAAAGTCTCAATGTACGGGCGGTTGTGGACGCAGAAGGTAATGAGACCGGCATGTTCGAGGTGCCGGCGGGCGGCCGGCGCTATCGCGCGCTGGAACTTCTCGTCAAGCAGAAGCGCATGGCCAAGACGCAGGCCGTTCCGTGTGTCGTGCGCGAGGGCGGCATCGCAGAAGACGATTCGCTTGCAGAGAACGACGAACGGATAGGGCTTCATCCGCTTGATCAGTTCCGAGCCTTCCAGACCTTGAGTGGCGCCGGCATGTCCGAGGAGGATATCGCGGCTCGGCACTTCGTGACTCCGGCCGTCGTGAAGCAACGCCTCCGGCTGGCGTCCGTGTCGCCAAAGCTGCACGATGTCTATGCCGAAGACGGCATGACGCTCGAGCAGCTCATGGCGTTTTCAGTCACCGCGGATCAGGCTCGGCAGGAACAGGTCTGGGAGAATGTCAGCCGCTCGGGCTACGATGAACCCTATCAAATCCGGCGGATGCTGACGGAAAATACCGTGCGGGCGTCAGATCGCCGCGTGCAGTTCATTGGACTCGATGCTTACCAGCAGGCAGGCGGCGGCGTTCTCCGCGACCTGTTCGAGCACGATGATGGCGGCTGGCTTCAAGACGTCGCTCTGCTTGACCGCCTCGTGACGGAGAAACTCAAGGTCGAAGCCGAGACGATCGCGGCCGAGGGATGGAAGTGGATCTCAGTGGCCCTTGATTTTTCATACGGCCACACCAACGGCTTGCGCGAACTCGACGGCAAGCCGGGAGACCTCACAGCCGACGAGCAGGCCGCCATCGACGCTCTCAACGCTGAGCAGGCAAAGCTTGAATCCGAGTATCAGGATGCGGATGAGCTCCCTGAAAAGGTGGACCAGCGTCTCGGCGAGATCGAGGCGGCTCTGCTGGCGCTCGAAGACCGGCCGAAAACTTACGATTCGGCGGAGATTGCCCGGGCCGGCGTCTTCGTCAGCATCGATTCCGAAGGGCGGCTGTTCCTGGATCGAGGCTATGTCAGGCCGGAGGACGAGGCACCTGCGCCCGGTCTCGATTTCGAGCGGGGCACCGATGCGTCGCCGCCTGAAGGGCAGGAAGCCGGTGGTTCCCCACCGCGCACAGCGATCTCGGTCGCCGGCGCAACGAGCGAACCGGAGGAAGATGATGAAGACCCGGCAAGGCCGTTGCCGGATCGGCTCATCATCGAGCTCACGGCCCACCGAACGCTGGCATTGCGGGACGCGCTGGCGGAAAATCCTGCGATCGCGTTCCAGGCGGTGCTGCACAACTTCGTGCTGACGGCCTTTTACCGGTTTGCGTCGTCCGGGAGCTGCCTTGAGATCGGGTTGCGCACACCAACCTTTCCTGCTCAAGCTCCGGGGCTGAGAGAAAGCGTCTCGGCTAAGGCTGTCGAGGTGCGGCATGAGGCCTGGAAGGCACGGTTGCCGAAGAGCGAGAACGATCTCTGGGATGCGCTGACGGCTTTCGATGGTGGTGCACAGGCATCGCTGTTCGCCCACTGTGCGTCCTTTGCGGTCAACGCGGTCTATGAGCCGGCCAATCGTTACAATCAGGGTCGTGTCTCAGCCCACGGCGTCCGCACACGTCTCGACCAAGCCAACGTGCTGGCGCGCGCGGCCCGACTCGACATGGTGCAAGCTGGCTGGAAACCGACCGTCGACAACTATCTCGGCCGCGTCACCAAGCCTCGTATCCTGGAGGCGGTGCGGGAGGCCAAGGGCGAGTCATCCGCACAACTGATCGACCACCTGAAGAAGACCGACATGGCTAGGGAGGCCGAGCGTCTCCTGGATGGCTCGGGCTGGTTGCCGGAGCCGCTGCGTCTCGTCGATTCCAACCCATCTCCGGTGGAGACGGAAGGTGAAGCGGGCCCGCTGCCAGAATTCCTCGCTGATGAGGAGGATCCGGAGAACGCTAGCGACGAGGATCCGCAACAGCTCGACGCGGCTGAGTAGCATCGCCGACCGGGTGGCTTTAGCCGTCCGGCACTTGCTTGGGGACCGGTGTGCAGCGCCGGTCCCCATTTTTATTGGGAGACGGCTGAGAGGGAGAGTGGGGCCGGGAAGGGTTTGAATCGCCGCGGTCTTGAGGAGAGCGCTGGGCGGTTCGACCCGTTCCTGCTCTCCGAAAGAAATCTCCATGACCGAATCTCTCGCCGGCGGCGCTGCCGCTGCGCCGCTCTCGATGCGTGCCGCTGCAACTGTCACCTCTGCTGCGGTCAGGGCTGCGCGACAGCTCTTAACCGAGCTCGAACGCGGCCGTCGCATCGATGCCGCGGTCCTGCGTGACGCCATGGAGGCTGCCTTTGGCGCCTCGGACGCGGCCGGTGCCTGGAATTGGAAAACCGCCTATGACGTCTGCGAGGCGACCACCGTTCTCTTCCTTCGTAAGTTCGGTCCGGCCATGCGGACCAAGGCTGGTTCGACGGCCGCGATGCTCCCGATGCTCGCGAGAGTTGCCAGTCTTCTGCCGACCCACACGCGGCGTTCCGAGGACAGCCAGGCGCTTCAACAGTTCTCGACGCCGATCCCGCTGGGGCTCGCCGCATGTACCGCAGCCGCGATTACACCCACTGACCGCGTTCTGGAGCCTTCTGCTGGGACAGGCTTGCTCGCCATCTTCGCCGAGCTCGCCGGCGGCGGCCCGATATTGAACGAGTTGGCCGAACCCCGTGCGGCATTGCTCGATCATCTGTTCGCCGGCGTTGAGGTCACCCGGTTCGACGCCGCCCAGATCGATGATCACCTCGAAGCCGACTTGGTACCTAGCGTCGTCTTGATGAACCCGCCGTTCTCGGCGCTGGCGAATGTCGATCGACGCATGGCGGACGCGGCGCTCCGGCACATTGCTTCGGCCTTGGCGCGTCTTCGCGACGGCGGTCGTCTGGTCGCCATTACCGGCGCGAGTTTTGCGCCGGACAATCCGGCTTGGCGAGATGCCTTCGTACGCCTTCAGGAACGCGGGCGTGTTGTTTTCTCTGCCGCGGTCGACGTTGCCGTTTACGCGAAACATGGAACTCAAACCGACACAAGGCTGCTTGTGATCGACAAGCAGCCCGCGGCGGATCCGAACGTCTTGCCGGCCTCGCTCGGCATGGCGGGCGATGTCGCTACCTTGCTCGACTGGGTGACCCAGCATGTGCCTCCGAGGTTGCCTGTTGCCGCTCCTGTCGTGATCGACGTCGGCGGACACCCCGAGAAGTCTCGATCCCTCGGCGCTTCCGCGCCACGCCTATCCTCTACTTCGGGCATCGCCGCGCCAGAAAGCGTAGAGCTCGCATACGAAATAGTCGAATGGTCGCCGCCGGAAAGTGCCCGGCTTACCGATGCGCTTTATGAGGAATACGGACTGCAATCGGTCCGCATTGCGGACGCGCAGGCACATCCGACTAAGCTCGTGCAATCGGCCGCGATGGCATCCGTCGCGCCGCCAAGGCCTTCCTATCGGCCCCACCTACCGGCCAATCTCGTAGCGGATGGCATCCTGTCGGACGCCCAGCTTGAGAGCGTCATCTACGCTGGCGAAGCGCATTCCGAGTTCCTTGCTGGCTCCTGGACGGTCGATGCGACATTTGACGTCGTGGCGGCCGCGCGCGATGACGCGGAAAACGCCGTCCGGTTTCGCGGCGGCTGGTTCTTGGGCGATGGTACCGGCGCGGGCAAGGGGCGGCAGGTCGCCGGCATCCTGCTCGACAACTGGCTCAAGGGCCGCCGGCGCGCGGTCTGGATCAGCAAATCCGACAAGTTGATCGAGGACGCTCAGCGTGACTGGTCTGCGCTCGGCATGGAGCGGCTGCTCGTGACGCCGCTGTCGCGCTTCCGTCAGGGCACGGCGATCAGGCTTTCGGAAGGCGTCCTATTTACTACCTACGCTACGCTGCGCACCGATGAGCGTGGTGAAAAGCTTTCGCGAGTGCGGCAGATCGTCGAATGGTTAGGCTCGGATTTCGACGGAGTGATCGTCTTCGACGAGAGCCACGCCATGCAGAACGCGGTCGGGGGCAAGGGCGAGCGCGGCGACCAGGCGGCCTCTCAGCAGGGGCGTGCGGGTCTGAGGCTCCAGCACGCCTTACCAAATGCGCGCGTTGTCTATGTGTCGGCGACGGGTGCCACCACGGTGCACAATCTCGCTTACGCTCAGCGGCTGGGATTGTGGGGCGGTGATGACTTTCCGTTTGCCACCCGGGCCGAGTTCGTCGAGGCGATCGAGGAGGGCGGGGTCGCGGCGATGGAGGTGCTGGCGCGCGACCTCAAGGCGCTCGGTCTCTACGCCGCCCGCTCGCTCTCCTACGAAGGCGTCGCGTACGAACTCGTCGAGCACCAGCTTACGCCGGAGCAGGTTCGCATCTACGACGTCTATGCCGATGCGTTCAGCATCATCCACAACAACCTCGACGCCGCAATGCGGGCTGCCAACATCACCGGCGAGACCGGAACGCTGAACGGGCAGGCCAAATCCGCGGCACGATCCGCCTTCGAAAGCGCGAAGCAGCGCTTCTTCGGGCACCTATTGACCTCGATGAAGACGCCGTCGCTGATCCGCTCGATCGAGCGCGATCTCGACGCGGGCCACGCCGCCGTCATCCAGATCGTTTCGACGGGTGAAGCGCTGATGGAGCGCCGGTTGGCCGAGATCCCGACCGAGGAGTGGGGCGACGTCCGCGTCGACATCACTCCGCGTGAGTACGTCCTCGATTATCTTGCCCATTCCTTCCCGGTCCAGCTCTACGAGCCATTCACTGACTCGGAAGGCAACCTGTGCTCCCGGCCTGTCTATCGTGACGGCCAACCGGTCGAGAGCCGGGAGGCGGTCGCCCGCCGCGACCGTCTGATCGAGAAGCTTGCCTCGCTGCCTCCGGTCCCTGGGGCTCTGGATCAAGTCGTCCAGCGCTTCGGCACCGACATGGTCGCCGAAGTGACCGGCCGCTCGCGCCGCATCGTGCGCAAGGGCGACCGGCTGGTGGTCGAAAACCGGACCGGTTCAGCTAACCTCGCGGAGACTTCGGCCTTCATGGACGACGTCAAGCGTATCCTCGTGTTCTCCGACGCCGGCGGCACCGGGAGGAGCTACCACGCCGAACTGTCCGCCCGAAATCGCCGCTTGCGCGTCCATTACCTGCTCGAGCCCGGCTGGAAGGCCGACGCCGCGATCCAGGGCCTCGGCCGGACCAACCGGACCAACCAGGCGCAGCCGCCGCTGTTTCGTCCTATCGCGACCGACGTGAAGGCCGAAAAGCGCTTCTTGAGCACGATTGCGCGGCGGCTCGACACGTTGGGAGCCATCACACGCGGTCAGCGCCAGACCGGAGGGCAGGGCCTGTTCCGGTCCGAGGACAATCTCGAAAGCCAGTATAGCCGTGATTCGTTGCGTCAACTCTATACGCTGCTCGCGCGAGGCAAGGTCGATGGCTGCTCGCTCGAGAGGTTCGAAGATGCAACTGGCCTGAAGTTGACGGATGCCAATGGGCTCAGGGATGAGCTACCACCAATAACGACCTTCCTGAACAGATTGCTGGCGCTCACCATCGAGCTACAGAACATCCTGTTCACCGCGTTCGAGCAGCTCTTGACCGCTCGGATCGAAGGCGCCGTCGCGTCGGGTATCTATGACGTCGGACTGGAAACGCTCCGTGCCGAGAGCTTTGTCGTCACCGACCGGCGGACGATCTACGCGCATCCGGGCACTGGCGCCGAGACCCGGCTTCTCACGATTACCGAGCGCCTGCGCAACCATCCAGTGGACCTGGATGACGCTCTCGCTCGTCTTTCCGATCCTCATGCCGTCCTATTGATCAACGAGCGCTCGGGACGGGGGGCCGTACAGGTCTCAGCCCCAAGTTTCATGCTCGACGATGGCGAGATCGAGCGGCGCGTTCGCCTGATCCGGCCGATCGAGCAGCATAGCGTCTCGCTGAACATGATGGCGGAAACCCATTGGATCGAAGCGGATCGTGAAGGCTTTGCCGCGGCCTGGCTGGCGGAACTGGCAGAGGTGCCCGAGTTCACCGAAAGCACGATCCATGTCGTGGCGGGCTTGCTGCTGCCCATTTGGAAGCGGCTGCCGAACGAGTCGACCCGGGTCTATCGGCTGCAGACCGACGCGGGCGAACGCGTCATCGGCCGCAGGGTTTCGGCCGCGTGGGTCGCAAGCGTCCTTGCGACGGACGCGCCTGCGCTGACACCGGCCGCTGCTTTTGCCGCACTGATGGAGGGACGGACCGTCCTCGATCTTGCGGAGGGGCTCCAGCTTCGCCGCGTCCGGGTGATGGGTGCATATCGCATCGAGCTGTCGGGATTCAACGACACGATGCGCGATCGCCTCCGTGCTTACGGCCTCTTTGGGGAAATCATCTCGTGGAAGCTGCGCATGTTCGTGCCCACGGATACGAGCGGCGTGGAGGTTCTATCCAGGGTGCTCGACACTTATCCGGTAGCGCGCATCGGCGAGCGGGAGGCCGCCTGATGTCCCGCGATGCTTCCGAACTGGCACACCGCCTCTCGCGCGAGGCTGAGGCGGTGTGCCGACACTATCTGTCCAATGGCAGGCGGGCGGGGCGGTACTGGCTGGTCGGCGACGTCCACAACACGCCGGGCCGCTCGTTGTTCGTGCGGCTGCACGAATCGCCGAAGGGACCCGCTGGGAAATGGACCGACGCCGCGACCCGAGAACATGGTGATCTCCTCGACATCATCCGCGAAAGTCTGGCCTTGCGAGACTTTCGAGAGGTCGCCGAGGAGGCGAGGCGGTTTCTAAAGCTGCCTCGTCCGGAACTGCAATTCGTTCCGAAACCCATTCATTCAGTCGCGCCGGCCGGATCGCAGGAAGCCGCTCGTCGGCTCTTTGCGATATCCAGCCCGGTCGAAGGGACGCTAGCAGAAGCGTACTTGCAGCGTCGCGGAATTACTTGCATCAACCATGGTGGCAGTTTGCGCTTCCATCCTCGTTGCTACTATCGACCGGACGAGCATTCGTCGACCGAAACCTGGCCGGCGATGATAGCCTGTGTCACCGACCTAGATGGACGGATCACCGGCGTACACCGCACTTGGCTCGATCCAGACGGTTTTGATCGCGTACGGCTCGGCAAGGCTCCGATCGACACACCACGACGCGCCATGGGTGACCTGCTCGGCAACGCCGTTCGCTTCGGCGTGGTCGATGATGTGCTCGCTGCCGGCGAGGGAATCGAGACCATGCTGTCACTGCGTTGCGCACTGCCGGCCCTGCCCATGGCCGCTGCACTTTCGGCCAATCATCTTGCAGCGATGATGCTGCCATCTGGCCTGCGTCGGCTCTATATCGCCCGTGACGCAGATGCCGCCGGAGATGCCGTACAGGCTATTCTCACCCAGCGCGCAGAAGCCGCCGGCATTGAAGCGATCGCATTGTCGCCACGGGTGGGCGACTTCAACGAAGATCTGCACATCTTCGGCCTCGAGGCCCTCCGGACACCGTTGCGGCTTCAGCTTGTACCAGAGGACGTCGTCCGCTTCCTGCATTCTCCGGCAGTAGCCGCGGAATAGCCGCGACGTCTCGATCGGCGTCGGCAGGTCGGTCATTGCAAGGCCACTGCCGGAAGAGCACACGACCACGGCCTTCTAGAGGGCGATCGGACGGCAAGCGGCCCGGGCCGGCAATGGCTGCGGCCGGCTATTTTCCGCCGCGCGCCAGCGTTGCGAATACACATCACCATCTGGACGGCGCGCTTTGCATCGCGAGGCAAAATAGCCGGCCTCCGCCATCCTCCGCTGTCGCTTCGGCCCTCCGCCCTGCTCCGGGTTCTGGCCCGTTCCGCCCGCCGCCTGAGTGATCGCCACGAAGGCCGCGATGGGCGCGGCCGATCCGGCAAGGACCTCTCTCATGACCGACCATGACGACATCGAACCGCCGCACGCCGCGTCTCCAACCGACCATGCTCTCACTGAATTGCAGCTCTTCGGGTACCGCCCCTTCGACGACCATCCCGATCCACGGCCGCTTCCCGAGGGCAAGATCGTTGCTGGCGCGGTTGCCGATATCTTCGATGCCCTGGTCGCGACGTTGAGCGACACTCGGCTCGAGCCGGACCTTGACGATCTGCTCTGGTCGACCGTCAACCTGTTCCATCGTGCCGTCGACCGCTTCGAGCGCCAACTCGACGACAACGAACAGGCACAGCGGAAGAGCCAGCATGAGCAGGACGGCTCCGAAGTTCGATCTGTCGAACTCGAGCACATCACGGCGGAAGGCATCACGTTGATTGAGCGCCGCAATTGCCTGGAGCTCTTCCGCGACCAGGCCGTCGAACGCTTCGAGACTCACACGGGCTCATTCTGGCGCCCCCGATCGGGATCGCTGGTGAACCACCGTACGCTGACCGCGGCGATGATCGACTCTCGCGACTTCATCGCGGCCAAGCGTCGCGCCGAGACCGAGGTCCTGTTGCCGGCAGGACCGAAGATCGCACTCACTGGCGGTTTCGACTTCAACGACCATCATCTGATCTGGGATCGCCTCGACAAGGTTTACGCCAAGCATTCCGACATGGTCCTGCTCCATGGCGGTTCCCCGAAGGGTGCAGAACTGATCGCCTCCAAATGGGCGGCGACCCGCAAGGTGCCCCAGATCGCTTTCAAGCCCGACTGGACGAAGCACGCCAAGGCGGCACCATTCAAGCGCAATGACGCCATGCTCGAACTCCTGCCGATCGGCGTCATGCACTTCCCCGGCACGGGAATTCAGGACAACCTTGCCGACAAGGCGAAGCGGCTCGGCATCCCTGTCTGGAGGTTCGGCAGCGCGTGAGCGGCGCCTTTTCAACTGAAGTCGTCGAGACGAAATTGCTCACGCCGCAACTCCGCCTCGTTTCGGTTTCATATCCAGAGTTGCGCCGTGGTGGTGGTGGAAGGCGCGACTGGTACGTCTATGCACATGGAGCCACCACCATGCTCGCTATTGGGCTTGTTCTCAACACACTCGGCATCGGCTTGTTCTGCTGGGCAATCTTTACGCTCGCTGTGTATGCCCTGCCGTTTTTCGTCACACTGAGTATCGGGATGACGGCGTTTCAGAGCGGTGCCGGCCTCATCGGCGCTCTGCTTCTCGCAACGGCTGGCGGTGCGCTGACGCTCGTCCTCGGCCAGGTCGCCTTTGCTGTTACTCGGTCCTCGGCCTTGCGCATTGCGATCGCGACAGCATTTGCTGCTCCCGCCGCCGTTGCCGGCTATCATGTGGTATTCGCCCTGTCCCATATCGGGGTGCCTTCGCTGGCTTGGCGTGAGATCTTCGCTTGTCTCGGCGCAGTTTGCATTGGCGTTACGTCATGGACGCGCTTGATGGTTTTGGCGAAGACCGGCCCGTTCGAGCCTGATGGAGAACCCGTCATAACCAGTTCTTACGGCCGCATGGCCCGAGGGGATGACCGTTCATCGCCTTCATCGTCGAACAGGTTCGCGTAGATCGGCGCGGTTGAACGGGGGATGATCGAAACCTGATCGAGAGGTAGTCGCGGCCGTCCTCGGAACTGCTCGATCAAGCCGTCGGCGTTCGGTCTGGCCCACGCAGCCGCGGCGGAGCGATGTTACCTCGATCGGCTCTTGGGAGACGATGCCGCCTTTTGCAGGAGATTGTTTCTCTTTCCCCGCTGAATCGTTTCGACCTCTTGTTCGTCAAAACCGAGATAGCCACGCTTCTCCGTAAGATTGTGGTTCAGCACGCGGACGCACGTGGCCTCGTTGATGGCTTGATCTGGCCGAAGACCGGCTTCGCCTCGATCGTCTGAGCCGCAACGCCGTTGATGCGACTTTCTTCCCCTGGGCTTCGCCCATTCCTCGCGAGACAAGAAAGTCGCCACAACGACGTCCTCCGCTGCGCTCCAGCCCGAGCGGGTGCGTCGCCGATCGTCCTCGGCCCTAGATCGCCATCGAGGCCGCGGTGGTCGCGGGCTCGAAACACAACAGGAGAAGTGACATGGCTAACATCGGTTCTTTCAAGAAGGTCGGCAACGAATTCCAGGGCGAGATCGTCACCCTGAGCCTGAAGGCCAAGGGCGTCCGCATCGTCGCCGAGACCAACCGCTCCAATGACAACGCTCCCAGCCACCGCATCTATGTGGGTCGCGCGGAGATCGGCGCGGCCTGGTCGAAGCGCTCCGAAGAGGGCCGCGACTACCTCTCGCTCAAGCTGGACGACCCCTCGTTCAACGCGCCGATCTACGCGAACCTGTTCGACGACGAAGGCGGTGAAGGCTACACCCTGCTCTGGTCGCGGCCGCGCAAGACCGGAGAGTAAGAGCGCCCCCACCAAGCCCCGTCCGGTCCGCCGGGCGGGGCTTCTCATCCCTTCCAGGCGTCAGTGAGCGCAAACCGGCCGCCGGATCGAGCGGCTCGACATCAATCACTCGGCCTGTCCCCGAGTCTTCTTCTTGGCGCTTGTGGGCGGGCGAGTGAGCAGGTCGGCGGCCTCCACACCCAGGCTGCGCGCGAGCCGATCGACAACGTCGATACCCGCCGCATAAACGCTTCGCTCGAGTGCGCTGATATAAGTGCGGTCAATTTCAGCACGATGAGCCAATTCCTCCTGTGACAAACCACGGGCCTGCCGGAGCTTCCGCAAATTGATTGCAAGTATCTCGCGTATATCCATACGCGAGAGGGCATGTCATTGAAGAGTATTTCACCACGGAGTATTCTCGACAAAACACCCTCCGGACGGCTCCCGCGACAGATTTAACGCTTCTGCTCCTTCCGGCCCGCGTGTTAGAAATTGTCTAATCTAAGGCGTGGAGTCTTATGAGGAAGCCGCCGCTCGACCCAGACCTCGCCGATGCTGCGCCTGCAGATCAAATTCTCACTGTCTACGATGAGCGGCATGTGGTGACCTACATGCGCCTTCTGCAGGCCGAAAGCGAAGGGGCTGACTGGATGGAAGTCGCTCGAATCGTGCTGCATATCGATCCGGTGCGTGAGCCGGACCGTGCGCGGAGCGCATATCAGAGTCATCTTGCGCGCGCCAAATGGTTGACGGAGCAAGGGCGCCTCTTGCGCAGCACCGGCTCAAAATAGAAGAAAATCGCCGGCTGGCGAGTTGCAGGCAGAACTATTTTCTTTTGCTGATCGGTGGTCATTCCGATGCACCACGTGGTGCCAAACTAGGGGCTTCCTACAACCGCCTCGTTCATACCTATTGCGGCGCAATCGTTGTTAGTTGTGTGCAATGGGGCGGAAGCAATGCCTGAATTCGACTGGCGGTCGCCGGAATCCTACAAGAGCCTACAAGACGCGGACGTCACCGACATCGCTTGGGAATGTCTCCGTCGCAACGCCGACTATCGGCGTGAGTATGAAGCGATGATCGCGGAAAGTCCGAACGGCGAAGTCACTGACGAATTCAGGAGGAAATGGGGTATCTGCTTTCGCCCATGACCCGCAGAGGTCCTTCGATGAGCAGACGATCTTTTGGGCGCCTGAGGTTCTAGCGGCGGTCGTTCCGGTCAAGATCGCAGTGGCCGACACCGGCATGGCGCCGTCTCAGCCACTGCTCGACCTTACAGCTGGCCAGGTGCGCCGCGCCGTCGACGGCTGGCATGCCGTGCTGCGCATCGGTGCGGTGGATCACCGTGTTTGGTCCAAGGAGCCGCCAATGCTTGGCGCGTCATACGCAGCCGAACTGCCGTTTGATGGCGATTTCGGCGCACGTGCCTATGCAGCCCGACGGCTGTGGCGCGCGATGAATGGACGCGTGCCGGGTCCTGTCTTTCATCAACTATCTAGACAGCGGCGCGAACGCCTGAGCGCCGCGATCCGTGCGCTCGATGCGCATAGCGCCGGCGGCAGTTACCGCGCTATCGCCGAAGCTCTGTTCGGCAAAAAGCGCATCCCCGACCGCGCCTGGAAGACGCATGATCTGCGCAATCGAACAATCCGCCTGGTGCAAGGCGGCCTCGCATTGATGCGCGGTGGTTACCGCAAACTTCTGCGGCCCGGTCGCAAGGACGAGTAGCGCATTCCCGGGGGGTGCCGAAAATCGCCCCCTCCATATTCGGCATCCCCCTCCGATATCGCGCTTCTCCATGATGACCGCACACACGCCGGCCTAGCCAAGCGTAGTGCGCTGTCCTCCTGGAGTTCTCAAATGCCCGAT